>Ga0209253_10000610_pt1 | contig 31067 bp, 29 predicted proteins | sample FrelakmetBRP12BR_FD_187145 | JGI IMG/M metagenome (GOLD analysis project Ga0209253, IMG submission 187145) | Freshwater lake sediment microbial communities from the University of Notre Dame, USA, for methane emissions studies - BRP12 BR (SPAdes)... | ecosystem: Environmental > Aquatic >... | reverse complement strand
GTTCCGAAAGGTGTGACTGCGGACTTCACCACACCAGCAACCGCGACGCGCCCGCTGAAAGTGTACCATGCAGGAAGCCTGCAGAGTTCATTTGGCAAGCTTGAGAAGATGTTTGAGAAGGCGCATCCCGATGTGGACGTCCAGCTCTTCTCAGGAGGCAGCGGCGCCATCATCGACAAGATAACGAAATCCAATCAGAAAGCTGATGTTCTTGCAAGTGCGGACTACTCGCTCATTCCAAAGTACATGTACCCGAACAACGCGACATTCTTTGTGAACTTTGCAAAGAATGCCATGGTGATCTGCTATAGCGACAAGAGCAAGTATGCAAGTGAGATCAATGAGAATAACTGGTATATTGTCCTTTCACGCGACAACGTGAAATATGCAATCAGCGATCCCAGATCCGACCCGGCGGGATACCGTTCCCTGATGACGATCGGTCTTGCAGAAAAAGCGTATAATTTCCCCTTCATCTTCGATAAAATTGTAGCACCGTACAGCAAAATAACCAAGACCGTGGCAAACGGTGTCTGGACGATTGATGCAACCAACCCCTCACCGGATACAACGAAACTGACCATAACAGCAACAGGGCCTGACATTGCGCCATTGCTCAAGGACGGGAAGGTGGATTACGCATTCGAGTACAGCAGCGTTGCAATCCAGAGCGGTCTGAAGTACGTCACACTACCGTCGGCAATTGACCTTTCAGATCCCGCCATGATGGCAGTCTACCAGACCATGCAGGTGAAGCGCCCCTCAGGATCCACCACGGTAACCGAAACCGGTATGCCGATCGTGTACGCAGTCACCGTTCCTGCAGGCGCGAAAACGCCGGACATGGGATATGAATTTATAAAATTGCTTGCCGGCAGTGACGGGCAGGCGGTGCTCAATGCGGATGGCCAGACCCCGGTCGTGCCGGCAGAGGCATATGGCAGCGTGCCGGATGCCATCAAGCCGGTGGTCACTGTCAAGGGTTGAACAGTTGCGGCGGGCAGGACAGCAGGAGAAGAGTCGCTGAAATTCAGGAGATGCAGGTTGCCTGCATCCGTGCAAACGGCACGACCTTCTCTTTTTTATGCCATTTGACGTAGTAACTATCATTATAACCGGTGTTCACGATGGAAGAGATCATTGCCGGTATCATTCAGGCGTTCCAGCTGATCATCTCGCTCAACCCTGAACTCCTGGAAGTTACCGCACTCTCGCTTGCAATATCCCTGTCCGCAACTGCAATCGCAACACTCATCGCCATACCGTTGGGTGGGCTGATCCATTTCCGCGAATTTGCCGGAAAACGCGTGCTCATCACCATCATCCAGACCCTCTACTCGGTCCCCACGGTCATCATCGGGCTGGTCATTTTCCTGCTTATATCACGGTCCGGGCCGTTCGGGTTCCTTGGCATGTTATTTACCCCGGCAGGCATGGTCATCGGGCAGACCGTGCTGATCCTGCCGATTATGGTCGGGCTTACCATCACTGCGCTCTCCGGGGTTGACCGGAACATACGGGATACCCTCATCTCGCTCGGGGCAACCGAGTCCCAGAGCATTATCCAGGTCGTGCGGGAGGCAAGGTTTGCTATTCTCGGTGCGGTAATCCTCGGGTTCGGGCGTGCAATCTCCGAAGTCGGTGTAGCGATGATGATCGGCGGCAACATCAGGGGGGCGACACGGGTGCTCACCACCTCGATTGCACTGGAGACCGGCATGGGCAATTTCGGGCTCTCGATTGCACTTGGCATCGTCCTGCTCATCATTGCACTGGTCGTCGTTCTTATCATGAACCTGATCACGTCCGGTGCACTTGCCGAATCCGACCGGATCAGGGGGGGTCCCCAGGCATGATCCGCATATCCGGAGTCGGTAAAAAATTTGGCGATCGCGAGGTTGTCTCGGGGATTGAACTGGAGATACGGCCCGGTGAAATCTTCGCCCTGATCGGTCCCTCCGGCAGCGGGAAGACCACACTGCTGCGCCTTATCAACCTCCTTGATCGCCCCACCCGTGGTTCGATCACCTTTGACGGCCTGAATACTGACGGCCCGGAACATGAGCGCCTTGCGATTCGCCGGCGGATGGCAATGGTCTTCCAGAAACCCGCGGTTCTGAATACAACCGTCGAACAGAACATATCGTTCGGGCTTCAGTTCCGCGGCATGGAGCGGGGACAGATACGGGATCGCGTCACACGGGCTCTTGAGATGGTCGGGCTTTCCGGTTTTTCCAAACGCAGGGCGGTCACCCTCTCGGGTGGTGAGATGCAGCGTGTCGCCATCGCCCGTGCCCTTGTCACCGGGCCGGAGGTTCTCCTGCTGGATGAACCCACGGCTAACCTCGACCCCCTCTCCACCGGCATCATCGAGAACCTGATCCTGCAGGTCAACCGCGAAAAAAAGACCACGGTCATCATTGCCACTCATGACATGGCACAGGGGCAGCGCCTTGCCCACCGCATGGGTGTCGTGATGGACGGCCAGCTGGTGCAGGCTGGGGACCTCTACGAGATCTTCTACCATCCCGTCAATCGTGCAATTGCCTTGTTCGTGGGCATCCATCCCGTACGGGGCGGTATCGTGGAATCAAATGAGAAGAACCTTGCGACGGTTGCATTCGGAGGGGTAAGGATCCAGGCGATCACGGCGCTTCATGCAGGAGAAAAGGTCGCGGTCTGCATCCGCCCCGAGGAGGTAACACTGGCACTCCCCGGAGTGTGCACCCCTGCGAGCAGCGCGAGGAACTGCCTTGACGGCACCATCACCCACCTGCTGCCGTTCGGGCCCTTTACCCGTGTCAATATCGATTGCACGATCCCGCTGACTGCCCTGCTCACACGCCGGTCATGCGAAGAACTCGGTCTTGTTAAGGGCAGACAGGTCACGGCAACCATCAAAGCCACGGCAGTCCATGTCATCAGGGATACGTAAACGAGACCTGTACTGCACGGGGTGCGCCGTGTAAACCCTCAACCGGCCCCTGCTGATTCCATATCTTTATCTCATTTCCCCGGCTACCTCAAGTGAGGATTTTTTTTATGGTGGAGCCGTTTACGGATCTCTTCATCTATATCGGGATCGGGGCGATCACGTTCGTCATCGGCATGATCCTCGGGTATCAGCTCTTGATGGCCAGATACAAGAAGCGGTTCATGATCATTGCACAACAGTGCTCGGACAGCGATTCGGTGATCCCGATCATCGATGAACTTGCACAGGAGACATAGCGGGGGAGCGCCATGGTTGATACCGTCAGTTTCACGATCATTGCATTCACCACGTTCTGTTTCGGCCTGATCGTAAGCTTCCAGATCGCCCACATGCACTACTGCCGGAAGCTCATTACGCTGTTGCGCCGTTCGATCTCAGCCCGGACCATCGCGCCGGTGCTTGCCGAATCCGAAGCCTTAAAACCCGGGCAATAACTATTTTTTTGCACCGGTGCATTGACGTAAATAGCACCGTATCCAACCATTACACGTAATGCAGTGTACTATCCTAGCCAGCGGCAGCAAAGGCAACTGTATGTTCATCGAGGGTGCAGGCAGTTCGCTTCTCATTGACGCCGGGCTCTCCGCAAAGGAGATACTTGCCCGTCTTTTGAGGGCAGAAAAAAGACCGGACACTATCGCTGCGATTCTCGTCACCCATGAACACAATGACCATAGCGCCGGCGTTGATGTCCTCGCCCGCCGGCTGCATGTCCCCGTTTATGCAACTGAAGGGACGCTGCACGATGTTCTCGTGAACCGCCGGACCTCAGAACGCCCGATTGATACCCGCACCTGCCAGTACCATGAACCGTTTTCTGTCAATGATTTTATTATCGAGCCCTTTGCCACCTCGCACGACGCGAATGAACCGTGCGGGTTTTCCATAGGCGAAGGGGGGGTCAGGCTCGGCTGTTGCACTGACACCGGCGTCATCACACCGGCGATGAAGGCTGTCCTGCGGCGGTGCGACGGCCTCGTGATCGAGAGCAACCACTGTCCGGTGATGCTGAAAAACGGGCCTTATCCCGAATCCCTCAAGCGCCGGATACGGTCTGCCCGGGGGCACCTCTCCAACGTAGCGGCGGCACGGTGTCTTTCGGAGATAGGCGGGGACATTCACACGATCGTCCTCGCCCATTTAAGCGAAGTGAACAATACCCCTGAAAAAGCGAGGATGAGTGCGCAGGAGGGGCTTGGGCTTTTTTATAATGAAAAGATAGTTGTCGTTGCGACACGGGACGGGACGTCAAGGACATGCCCGCAGGTCATCTGCCTGTGAGCAGGTGTTACAACACCTGCGCCCATGAACTAGATTGTTCTGAGCTTTAAGAGCTTCATGCAGAACTGGTCGAGCGAATCGATCATCGCCTTTTTTGCCTTTTTTTTCTTTTTTTCGTCATCTGAAAGGAAATCGTGCGAGACGTACTCGAGCAGCGCCACATAATAGTGGTGGGGCCCGAACTTTTGCTTAATCTCCTCAAGGCAGGCAAGAGCCTCATCCCGCTTTCCGCTCATCAGCTCGAACGCAAAATCCAGCAGCGCAAGTACATTTGGGGAGATGTTTTTTGCACAGGCGATCTTCCTGAACCGGGAATACGTCTCACCGCGTGCTGTGAGGATCGAGAGTTTCATCCCGTAGTAGACTGGTTCAATATCATCGGGAAACTGCTGGGTCATCTGCTTCACGACGCCAGCCAGACCACCGGCATCCCGCCGTTCGAGCTTGAGCCGGTACATCTCCCGCAGGAAGTACATGTCATCATAGAACCGCTCGATCGCAATATTGAGCAACTCCCCCCTCACATCAGTGTTGCCGTCCTTGAGAGCTTTTTCAAGGCCGATGCGGAGAAATTCCCGCTCGCTGGGGAACCATTCGATAGCACGGTTCAGCATGAACCAGAAGATCTTACTCATCCGCGGGTCCTCTGCCAACTCGTGGTTCCTGAGCCGGTTCACCGGCGGGTTTGTGCGGGTGAGCTCGATCATCTGTTCACGGGCGGCAAGCATCATCTCGTTGGGGCGGGCTCCCGATTCCTCCTGCCCGTCCTGCATCTGCTGGGTGGAGAGCACATAGTAGCAGTAGGCGATTGCCACACATATGATGGCATCGACGCTCTTGAACTTCTTCAGCTGCTCGATTGCATCGGCATACCTGCCGTTGTTGATCATCCGCAGCCCGAGCGTGATGTCGTAGATCGCCTTACCCTTCTTCCCGCGCTTGTTGCGCATCGCATAATCAAACAGTTTTTCAACAAACGGGATGTCATTTCCCTTTTTGCTTGCCTCCAGTACCTTCCATGTCACGGAATCGATGAACTGGTCATGGATATCCTCGGAGATATCGGGCAGTGAATTGTCAAGGGTTGTTGCAACATGGCCAAAAAAGACCGGGATATTGGTATCGATTTTTTCAATGTTTTTATCTATGTATTCATAGAACTCCCGTTTGAGCTGATTGGTCTTTGCCTTGATGACCGCATCCGGTTGCCACTCCTCGCCCATAACGTACAGTTCTCCCTGAACAATAATAAGTTTTCAGAGAAACCGGCCGGATACACAGGAAGATATCTTCGGATTTTACCCGATATTGCCGGCTTTTTGCCGCTCCGGGTACAAACGATATCGGTAATTTAATTTCTTACCGCGTGAATGAGACAAGAGACAAAAATGCTCTTTATTGAATTCTCCCGGTGCTGCGAACGGCTGGAGGGCTTATCTGGAAGGCTCGATATGATCGAGGTGATCAGTCGCGAGTTGCCCGGCCTTTCTGAAAACGAGCTCCCGGTCTTTGTCAGGTTTGTCATGGGCAGGATCTTTCCCGACTGGAGCCAGGCAAAACTCGGCATCGGGCCAAACCTCCTCTACGAGGCGATTGGTTATGTCGCCGGCGTGAAAAAAGAGGCTGTGGTTGAGAAGATCAATACCACCGGCGATGTCGGGAAAGCGGTCGAGGAACTGCTCGCCATCAAATCCCAGACCACGTTTTTCCACGAGGAACTCGACATCGTACGGGTCTATTCAGAGCTCAGCGCCATTGCATCGCAGGAGGGCAAAAAGTCCCAGCGGGAGAAGCTGCTCGCGGTGCGCAGGCTGCTCGGCAATGCCCGCCCGCTGGAAGCACGATACCTTGCACGCATTATGCTTGAAGAGCTGCGCATCGGCGTGGGTGAAGGGAGCGTGAGGGAGGCGATTGCAAAAGCGTTTGGCGTTGAGGCGGCGCTGGTCGAGCATGCAATGCAGGCATTAAATGATCTTGGCGAGGTTGCACGGCGTGCAAAACTCGGACCTGACGCACTCCGGGATGTGCGGATCACCCCCTTCCATCCTGTGAGGATGATGCTTGCACAAGCGGGGACGATCGCCGATATGATCAGAGAGCACGGGCAGGTTGCCGCTGAATTCAAGTATGACGGGTCCCGGTTCCAGTTCCACAAAAAAGGCAACTGGTGCAGGATGTACTCCCGCAGGCTTGAGGATGTAACCGGTGCACTTCCGGATGTAATCGAGAAGCTTCTTGCTGCAACCGATCACGACGTCATCATCGATGGGGAAGTGATCGCCATCAAAGATGATCGCCCGATGCCGTTCCAGTCAGTGCTCAGGAGGTTCCGCAGGCGGCATGACGTTGCCGAGGCAAGCGCTGAGGTCCAACTGGTCCCCAATGTGTTTGATATCCTGTATCTTGATGGTGTGACCTTAATCGATCTCCCCCTCTCTGAGCGCAGGAAAAAACTCGAACATGCGATTAATTTTTTTGTCGCCCCGCAGGTTGTCAGCGATGAATACAGGGAAATTGAAACAACCTACCAGGCAGCCCTTGACGGAGGGCATGAGGGAGTTATGCTCAAGGTACTCTCTTCGCCCTATACGCCCGGACAAAGGGGCAGGAACTGGATCAAGATCAAACCCGAGGTCGATACACTTGACCTTGCAGTTATCGGCGCCGAGTGGGGCGAAGGGAAACGCGCCCATGTTTTCGGATCGTTTTTACTTGCCTGCCAGAGCGAGGGGGAGCTGGTTGCGATCAGCCGCGTCGCTACCGGGTTTTCTGACGACCAGCTCACTGAGGTGTACGACCTGCTCAAAGACACCGTGACGACACGATCCGGCAAAGAGGTCAGGTTCGAACCGACACTCGTCTTTGAGATCGGGTACTCTGAGATACAGGCAAGCCCGACTTACGAGGGGGGATTTGCGCTCCGGTTCCCGCGCTTTGTGCGGATACGTGACGACAAGGATATTGTGGATGTTGAGACGCTGGAAAGCGTCAGGGACCGGTACGGGCGGCAGTCAAAGACCGGCCAGGTACCGGCTCAGAACTGAAAGAGCGTCTTTTGCGTCCTGATCTCGGGAAGGAGCGTGCTGTAACGCACCCACCGGTCAAAGCCCAGATGTTCAGATGCCTCCCGGACGGCAGCGTCAATTGAGAGGCATCGGCAGGGCGGGTTTGCCATCGCCCGCCGCGTTGCCTCGCGGATCACCCATGTCCCCAGCGGCGCCCAGTAGTCAGAAGAGATGCTCCGGATCAGGATAACCCGGGCTGATCGCCTGATCCGTGTCAGGTACTCGCAGACCGCAAGGCGGGCCGAGTAGTACGCACCCGAGATGGGAGAGTAGTTCCTTTTGACCAAACCCTCCCGATCCTGCACAACAGTCTCCTGTTCGCCGCCCCAGAGGGTATGGCGCCCCCATACTTCGATCATCTCGTATTTCCAGTCGCCGGGGATGAGGATACAGACGATCCGGTTGCCGAATATCTCGCCGGAAAAAAGTAAAACCTCTTCCAGCGGGCCGAACCGTGCAATCTCCTTCTTCATCTGGACAGAGAGGGTATCGTCAACTGCGGTGATTGCCCAGCGCGTGGGCACGAAGCGCCGGCGCCTTCCCAGAAGTCCGGCAGTCATCAGCGATGCGATCCGGTACACGTCCACATCTGAAGCAACGAGCGTTGCACAGGCATCAGCCGCAGAACAATCGGTGTCCGACGTCACCCGGTCCACCACCCGCTCGGGTATTGCGTTGCCGATGACGTCAAAGGTCCGGATCGTTCCGGAAAGCCCGACCGGGGCAACGGTGCCGTCAAACGTGAGGTCAAGGGCGATCGGGCGTTCGAATGCCACCTCCACATCGACCGGCCGCTGTGACAACGCGACTTCCTGCAGGCTGTCGGCGTACCGCGGGACCGGCGAACTTCCGCGGATCGTCCGGGCACGGATGCCCACGATCTCTTCGATGCCCAGTCCCTGAGAAATCCATTGGGGCGGGTGATCGGAATCATCGATCAGCAACGGCCCGCCCCACACTTCGGGATACCGGTAACTCCCGATGAAGACGGACGGCGAATTCCCCTGGTAGCTGCTCGCTGGTTTCAATGCCATCTGGGCGTAAAACCGGCTCGTGATGGGGCAGCGGGACAACCCGCACATCCCCTTTCCCTTGCACTCAGCGCACTGCATCTCGATGCTCCCGTGTATCGACGACCACCTTCACCCGGTCACCGAGCACCTGCAGCACGGACTTGACCCAGTCATCCCACACAACGGAACGGCCCCCCGCCATCGGCGCCAGCTCATTTCCAATATCATCATCCCGCTCTGTCTCTGCCTGGATGACGACCGAGCCTGCGGCAAACGACTCGGGGACGATCCCGTCGCCATCGCCGTCCACGATGCCCAGCACAGGAATGCCGCGGTGGGTGCAGATGTGCCCGCAGACTGCCGTAGTGTCGTCACCAATCGCAAGCACACCGCAGCAGCCATGCCCGATCCTGCGGTAAATCTCGTGACCGCAGTGATCGATCACGACTACGGCGCCGGTCCGCTCTCTCCTCGTGCTCCTGCGGGGGGGTGCTGATCGGATCGCCCCGCTCTTGCACCATGCAGCAGAAAGGTCGATCGGGCCATCGCGTATGAGCTTTTCGATCCCGTGTGCCTTCGGGGCAAGTCCGCTCACCGGTTCTATCCCCCCCTCAATAGTGCGCAGGACAACCGTGTCTGCCATTGCACGCCCGATGATAATGCCGTTCACATAGACCGCCTCCCCGGGAATGCAACCACGGATACGGCGTTCCTGCCTCTGCACACCCCGGGTGCTTCCCGCCTCCTCTAAAATAAACCCCGTGAGGTGTGAAAGTGACGATGCAAGTGCCCGGTCGCCGTCATCCCAGACAAAGACTGTCCGGCTCGAACATTCTATCTGGACAAGTCCCTGCCCGGAATCCTGCAGCCGGGATGCAACAATATCGCCAAAGATCCGGCCGGATTCCGGGCTCTTCCCATGATTGGCAAGAATGCACGGACGGGTGAGCAACCGTATGACAGAACTGGGCGGTTCACCCTGGAACTCCACGGGAAGGTCTGACTCTTCCGCAGCTGTCCGTGCCATCACGCCGGCAACAATGGTTCGTGAAGGCCGGATCCTCTCGATCAGCCACCCTGCTTCGCCATAATCAAAGATCTCCGGGCCATGGATAACAAGAACCGGATGGTCCGGGTGTTTGCTGTTTTCTTCAACCAGTGGCGTGCATTCTCCATCGTGTCCGGGGCTGCACCGGACCGGTTCATGAGCAGGTGCGGTCATTCGTACAGGGATACCTTCCAGCCCACATCGTACCGCGCCCCGCACTCGGGGCAGATCAGGATGGTGCGGTACACGTCCCGCGTGGACTTGAGAGAGGTTGAGCTGGTGCCCGCAGCCACATGGAGAAACGAGATGTGGAACCCGAGCTGATATCCGCAGGAAGGGCATGCATGAAGCTCACGTTCCACCCTGAATGGTTTGATATCTTTGGGCTCTGGCATGTGGATTCACCGGTATGCGGTAATTCTGCTGTTCCTCGTGTATTAAGGTTGCCTGCCGCTGGCAAGCGCGGTTATGACCGCATATGCATTTTTCCTGCCGTCAATTGCTGCATGCTCCTTTCTGAATGGTTTTGGGACAAGTGCAATTGTCTCGGATATCTTTGCGTCCAGCACTTCTTTTGTTACCGATCTCCCGTCAACAGAGACACCCGCCTTCATGTCCACAATTTTTTTCGCATTGTTCTGTTGTTCGGGATGGTTTGGGTCCATGATGATCAGGACCGGCTTTTCAAACAGCAGCGCTTCATGCAGGGTTGTCAGCCCGCCGTGCACAATCGCGATCCGCGCTCGTGCCAGGTGTTCATAGAGGTCAGGCACGTAGCCATGAGACGTGAAATTATCCGATGATTCCGGGAGCACCGGCCCTGTATAAAAGACATCGAAGACCAGATCCTTTCTTTTGTCAGCAATGGATTTTAACATCTGGTACATCGGCAGCTTGTAGGGTTCGCCACCAAAACTGGCGAATACGCATTCCTGGCAATAGGTATAATTCTCAGGGAACATGTCAAGGAATGGTCCGGTGAAGGTGTAATGGCGCTCTTCACCGGGGGGGATAACAATATTATATTCGCTGACCGTATCCGGCGGGGGGTAATCAGGGATAATGACATGGCTGGCGAGACGGAGGTACCGCCGGAGCAGGAAGTTGAGGATCTGCCACACATCATTCGTTGTATTGTCTGGTCCATTGAAGTGGTTCTGGTTGGTGATAAAGACAACCGGGACCTTGCACAACCTTGCGGCGATCACACCCCCGTACATGGTGTCACAGACAACGCAATCAATTGTCTGCGTGTGGATCAGGTGCCGGATTCCCAGCACAGATCGCACCATATTTACCACAATCCACTTCGAGCACCAGATTGTCTTTTTAAGGCTGAAAAAACCATTCTCCCCTTCGAGGCAGACTTCCCGCGTCGTGCGGTGGATGTTGGAACAGCCATGCTGGGCAATGAAATCATATGACTTGCCATATGCGGCAAAATGGACAGTATGTCCCTGTTTCTGGCAATAATGCCCGAGATGGAGACAGCGGGAAGCATGCCCGAGCCCTTCCCCGCATACGACAAAGAGAATCCTCATCAGATAACCGCCAATTATGGAGTAAGGTGATCCCGTAGGATCGGAATGATAATGCCCACGCCCTGTTCCTGTACAAGAGTATTGGGACTGCAGGGTTTAGTTTTTTACGATTCTGACATGGGGGTTTGATCTCATGCAAGGGCCGATATACCGGGCTCTTTTAAAGATACGGCAGAACTACGGGGAATACCAGGACAATGGGCTCGAGGAGATTTGAACTCCTGACCTCCGCCATGTCAAGGCGACGTCATAGCCAGCTAGACCACGAGCCCGCACGAATAAAAAGGATGCGCTTTAAAGGTGGGTGAACGCAGTATAAAAGAATTTTTGTTCTTTGTCATGATTTTAGTAATAAACCTGCCATCTTTCCCGAAGATATGGGTATATCCATACTATGGGTTATCCGGAATATGTCATGGAGCTACAAGAGTATGGCTGATAATGAAAAAAAGCAACTGTTTATCTACGAACACGATCCGGGCAGACTCGAGCTGCTTGCACGCATCCAGTACTGGATCCTGATCGGAATTGTATTGTGGATTTACGGGATGATTGCATTTCTCTGCGGCGCGACCAGTGGGTTCATATCCTCATTCTGGCGCAGAGGCATGAAGGTTTATCGAATTTCATAAAAGGTTACTTGGAATACTACGTGCACGTTACAAACTACATGTATTTTATGACCGACAAACGTCCCGAAGTCATGCCGGTTTCTGTGAAAATTTTCGAAGGCGCCTAAATAAAAAATTTTGCTGACCAAAAACCCGTCAGCATTCTATTGTCCTTATCCCGCTCAGACAAGATATCCGTTCAGATTCTCTCTGATGAGATTTTGGCAAACTTGGCTGTAAAGATTCCGGGCATTGAGCGGATCTCATCCATCACTTCGGGCGGCACCTCACTGTCCACGTTCAGGACCATGATTGCCTCCTCGCCGGGATTGATGCGCCCCACCTGCATGCCCGCAATGTTGATGCTGCACTTCCCGAGAATCGTCGACGCCCTGCCGATGACCCCGGGCTTGTCGAGGTGGCGTGAAACAATGACATAGCCTTCGGGGATCATGTCCATGGTATAGCCGTCAACCGCAACAATCCGGCTCCTCCCCTTAAAAAAGACCGTGCCGCTCACCGTTTCTTCTGATACGTCTGTCCTGATCCTCAGCGTGATCAGGTTCTTGAACCCCGAGGACTCCTGCGTGACCGTCTCGCTGATGGCAATCCCCCGCTCCTTTGCGATGACCTCGGCGTTGACAATATTGACCGGCTGCTGGAGAATCGGGTCAAGCAGCCCCTTGAGTGCAAGCCGGGTGATAAATTTCATGCTGCCGGAAAATGTGGCAAGTTCACCGCCGTAAATCAGTTCAACCGAGGAGAGGCGCCCGGCAGCGATCTGGATCGCAAACCTGCCCATCTTCTCGGCAAGGCCTGCAAAGGGTTCGAGCATCTCCCCCTGTTCGGGAGGGATCATCGGCGCGTTCACCACGTACTTTGCAGAGCCGCCTTTCATCACTTCGATACACTGCCTGGCAACCGACACCGCCACATTCTGCTGTGCTTCCACCGTGCTTGCTCCAAGGTGCGGGGTCACGATCACCTGGTCAAGGGTAAGCAGGGGGGACTCGGTGGGGGGTTCGGTCTCGAACACATCGAGCGCCGCTCCCGCAACCTTGCCGCTCCTGATTGCATCGTACAGTGCTTTTTCATCAATGATGCCGCCCCGTGCACAATTGATGATCCGCACACCGTCCTTCATGGTGGCAATGCTCCTTGCATTGATCACATGCCGCGTCTCCTTGATGAGCGGGGTGTGGACAGTGATCACATCAGCAATTTTGAAGAGTTCCTCAAGCGACATCATCTCGACGCCCAGCTGGGCAGCCCGTTCCTTCGTGATGAACGGGTCATAGGCAACACAGTGCATTTCAAGTGCCAGTGCCCTTTTTGCGACTTCCCTGCCGATACGCCCGAACCCGACAATGCCCAGCGTCTTGTCGTTTAATTCAAACCCCATGAACCTGCTGCGCTTCCACTCCTTCTTTTTCAGGCTGGCGGTCGCCTGCGGGATATTGCGTGCCAGCGAGAGCATCATCGCCATCGTGTGTTCCGTTGCGGCAAGCGTGTTTCCCTCAGGTGCGTTCGCCACGATGATACCACGGCGTGTCGCCGCATCCGTATCGATATTGTCGACACCGGCACCGGCACGCCCGATGAATTTGAGCCGCTGTCCTGCCTCGATGACGCGTGCAGTCACCTCGGTACCGCTCCTGACAATCAGCGCGTCATAGTTGCCGATGATGCTGCAAAGCCCGTCCTCGGAAAGGTCTGTCTTCACATCAACCTCGCATGCCTTCTGGAGAATCGCGAGCCCTTCTTCTGCCAGCGGATCACTGACAAGCACTCTGAAATTTGCCATAAAACCCATAGAATATCGGCGCTCTACTTAATCAGATTTGTTCTTTCTTGTGCAGGAGGGGCAATCTCATTATCATTCAGGATGAACTTTTTATTACAGGAAGGGATACCGGGAATTTTCCTGTGGCCTATTCTTATCGGCGTGATAAGAGAAGGGATGATAATCATTAAACAGGGCGGAGATAAGATCATAAGTGGTGCGTCCATGAACAATATGCCTAATATCCTGTGGCTTGAAGAGATCAGAAAGGAGGATATCACATCGGTCGGCGGAAAGGGAGCGTCACTGGGCGAGATGGCGTCCCTCGGACTTCCCGTGCCCAAGGCGTTCATTGTCACCGCCCAGGCGTTCCGTCGGTTCCTTGTCGAGACCGGTCTCGACCAGAAGATCTACAAGTCGCTCGAGCGTCTCGATGTGGAGAACAACGAGGCGCTGGAGAAGGCAGCGGAGAATGTTAAAGGGCTGGTGCTGAAGGCAAAGGTCCCCGCTGTCACGCGTGACGAGATCAAGAAGGCATACCGGAAGATTTCTCCTGATGACCTCGTCGTTGCCGTACGGTCGAGCGCGACTGCTGAAGACCTCCCTGATGCAAGCTTTGCCGGGCAACAGGAGACTTACTTAAATATCAAAGGTGAAGCCGCACTGCTCACCGCGGTCCAGAAGTGCTGGGCGTCCCTGTACGGGGCCCGGGCGATCTATTACCGGGCAAAGCAGGGCTTCGATGACCGGACCGTGAATATCGCCGTGGTGGTGCAGCAGCTGGTCAATTCTGAAAAGGCCGGCGTCATGTTTACTTCTCACCCCATCACGGGCGAACCCTCCACCATCATCGAGGGCTCGTGGGGGCTGGGGGAGGCGGTCGTCTCCGGTTCGGTCTCTCCGGACAAATATGTCTTTGACCAGAGGACGGAGAAAGTCGTAGACCGGCTCGTTTCAACAAAAAAAATTGAGATCATCGCGGACGGCGGGCATGGTACCAAGTCTGTCGAGGTAGACGTGCAGCGGCAGGATGCACAGGTGCTGTCGGATGCTGAGGTCGCAAAGCTTGCCATGTATGGAAAGATCGCCGAAAACCACTATGGTGTGCCACAGGATGTGGAGTGGGGCATCGTTGGTGAGACCATCTATATCCTCCAGTCACGCCCGATTACCACTATCGGCCCCAGGAAAGGCACACAGGGAACATCGGCTGGAGTCTCTGCCGCAAAGGAAGAGCACAAGATCCTCATCCAAGGGCAGGGTGCGTCGCCGGGGGTAGCAACGGGCAAGGTCATGATCATACGGGATGTCAAGGACTCAGGCAGCGTGAAGGAAGGCGACATCCTGGTCACCCGCATGACGAACCCTGACATGGTGCCGGCGATGAAAAAAGTCGCTGCAATCGTCACGGATGAGGGAGGGATGACCTGCCATGCCGCAATCGTGAGCAGGGAACTGGGCACCCCTGCAGTCGTAGGGACAAAGAAGGCAACCTCGGTGCTGAAGAACGGCCAGCTCGTCACCGTTGATGGCGAGAAGGGGCTCGTCTATGAGGGAGCATTCGAGAAGGCGGTGCAAAAACAGCAGGTCGCAGCGCAGCAGGTTGCCGGTGCAGGGGTGCCGACCGTCACCGCAACAAGCGTGAAGGTGAACGTTTCGATTCCCGAGGCAGCGGCGCGGGCAGCAGCAACGGGTGCTGATGGCGTCGGCCTGCTGCGGATCGAGCACCTGATTCTCGGGCTCAACAAGACACCGGGCTGGTTCATCACCAACCACCGGGAGGAGGAGTTTGTAAAGGAACTGCATGACGGCATCAGGATCGTCCTCGATGCATTCCCGGGAAAACCTGTCTGGGTTCGCACGCTCGATGCGCCGACCGATGAGTTCCGGAACATGATGGGCGGCGAGAACGAGCCGCACGAGCACAACCCGATGCTCGGGTGGCGCGGGATCCGCCGGGACCTCCAGAGCCCCGACCAGTTCCGCCTGCAGGTAGAAGCGTTCAAACAGCTCTGGAAAGAGGGGTACGACAACCTCGGCGTGATGTTTCCCATGGTCTCCCATCCCGACCAGTTTGTTCGGGCAAAAGAGATGATGCGGGGGTGGGGGGTGGATGTCGAGAATACGACCCTCGGGATCATGATCGAGATCCCATCGAGTGCACTTTTAGTAAAGGACTTCATAGCCAGCGGGATCCGGTTCGCCTCGTTCGGTACAAACGACCTCATCCAGTACACCCTCGCCATCGACCGGAACAACGAGAACGTCGCCGACATGTACCAGCCCAAGCACCCCGCGGTTCTCGAGCTGATCCACAACGCGATCCAGACATGCCGGGAGTACGGCGTGGAGTGTTCTATCTGCGGGCAGGCGGGGTCAGACCCGAAGATGGTCGAATGGCTGGTCGAACACGGTATTTCCAGTGTTTCGGCGAACATCGATGCGATCGCCAAGATCCGCGAGGCGGTCGCCCGCACAGAGCTGCGGATCATCCTTGAGGCAGCGAGAAACCGGAATGCTGAATAAGGGAAAAACAGAAGAAGAACTCTTCTCATTTTTTGAACAGAAGAAAGAAGAAGATTTCGACTACCATTTCATTTTAAGCTCCATGTGCACGCCCCCCCACCCGATCGCGGTGAGAGCGCACGACATGTTCCTTGAGACGAACCTCGGCGATCCGGGGCTCTTTTCCGGCACCGCTTCACTGGAACGGTTGCTGATTGAACGGCTGGGCACGCTCTTCCACCTGCCTGCCGCCGGCGGGTACGCGACATCAGGCGGTACGGAATCCAATATTCAGGCGCTCCGGTGTGCCCGCGAATCCAGAAAAGAGATTGCACGACCAAACGTGGTGATCCCGGAGTCCGCCCACTTCTCTTTTAAGAAAGCCTGCGATATCCTCTGCGTCGATATGCGAACCGTGCCGCTCGACAGCACACTGAAGATGGATGCAGAACGGGCAGCCGAAATCATTGACCGCAATACGATCTGCCTTGTGGGTATTGCCGGCACGACAGAGTATGGTATGGTGGACCCGATCCCTGAACTTGCCGCAATTGCACACGATCGGGGCATCTGTTTCCACGTTGATGCAGCGTTCGGGGGCATGGTGCTCCCGTTCCTTGACCATCTTCTCCCGTTTGACTTTTCACTGCCCGGTGTGACCAGCATTGCCGTTGATCCGCACAAGATGGGGATGAGCATGATCCCGTGCGGGTGCCTGCTCGTGCGCGATCCCGCCATCCTCTCGTCCTTAAACATCGATACCCCGTACCTTTCCGTCAAGCAGGAGTTCACGCTGTCAGGAACCCGGCCCGGTGCGCCGGTCGCCGGGGCGCTTGCGGTGCTCGATTACCTTGGCATTGAGGGGATGCGGGCGGTCGTGCAGGGCTGCATGAAGAACACCTGGCGGCTGATTGATGGCATGGATACGTTCGGGATCCCAAGGGCGGTGACACCTGATGTGAATGTTGCGACATTTGTCTGTACGAAGGCACCCGGCCGCTGGAAGGTGTCGTGGACGCGCCGGGGACACCTGCGGATTGTCTGCATGCCACATGTGCACCGCGACAGCATTGAGATGTTTTTGGAAGATATTGGTGAGATGTATGCTCGATAAACTTGTCCAGACACTCGAATCCTGCCCCATGGTGAAGCGCGGGGAGTACAACTACTTTATCCACCCGATTACCGACGGGGTGCCGGTTGTCGATCCTGCACTTTTGCGTGAGGTGTGCACTGCAATGTTAAAAGTGCTCGATCTATCGGGCGTTGAAAAGATCGTTGTCGTGGAAGCGATGGGCATCCCTATCGGTTCGGTGCTTTCGACCATGACCGATATACCGATGACGATCGTTCGCAAGCGGGAGTATAAACTGCCCGGCGAGGTGGCAGTCCACCAGACCACAGGATACTCGAAAGGGGAACTCTATATTAATGGCATCAGGAACGGTGATCGCGTCGTGGTAGTCGACGATGTGGTAAGCACCGGCGGGACACTGCGGGCACTGCTTGCCGCGCTCAGAATTGCGGGTGCCGACGTTGCTGACGTCTGCGTGGCGATCCAGCGGGGCACCCCCGACATCGGGCGCCCGTACAAGGCGCTGGTTAAGATCAACGTCACCGAAAAGGTGCATGTGGTTGACCGGAACCTCTGACCTGGTTGCAGCACTGCAGAGAAGGGGGGCGCGGACTGTCGCTCTCCAGTTTCCCGAAGGCCTGAAACGGCGTGCACATGCCATAGCATCCGAGCTCCGCCATGCCGGGTTTGACGTTCTCATCAGCGGAGACCCCTGCTACGGCGCATGTGATCTTGCACTTGACCTGATCGGCATCGCCGATGTCCTCGTCCATTTCGGGCATGCCCCGGTCGATGCGCAGGATGATGTGATCTTCGAACCGTTTGCGCTGGATTTTGATGTGGAGATGCTTGCACGTGCCCTGCCACTGCTGCACAACCGGCGGATCGGGCTTGTGACTACCGTCCAGCACGTGCATATGATCCCGGTAATGGAAGGATACCTCCGGAAGCATGGGATTGAGACCATTATCGCGCAGGGCGGGAGCCGCACCCCCCACCGGGGGCAGGTGATCGGCTGCTGTTTTGAATCAGCGCGGGCAACCGGGGCAGATGAGATTCTCTTTGTCGGCACCGGCGTCTTTCACCCGATTGGTATTGCCCTTGCCACGGGTGCCCGCGTGATCGCGCTCGACCCGTTTTCCGGAACCGCGGAACCCGTCACCGCCGATGCACTTAAACGAAAACGGTTTGCAGTGATGGAGCGGGCACGCGGTGCACGGACTGTCGGCATCATTGTCTCCACCAAGAGCGGGCAGCAGCGGCGTGCACTTGCAGAGCAGCTCAAAAAGCTGCATGAAGGCGCAGTAATCGTGATGCTGCGTGAGGTATCGCCGGATGAGCTGCTCAACCTTGGCTTCGATTGCTACGTAAATACCGCATGCCCCCGGCTTGCCTACGACGACCAGGTACGGTTCCCTGCCCCTGTCCTCTCACCGCAGGAATTCGAGATCATCTGTGGTGCACGCAGCTGGGACAACTATGCAATTGATGAGATCGTATGAAACTGCGGCAGCTTGAGATCACATTGCAGAAACTTTCCGGTTTTTCATCGCCCCGTGCAGTGCTGGAGCAGTACCCGACGCCGGCGCCGCTTGCTGCCCGGCTTCTGTACCACGCATCCCTGCACGGGGATATAAAGGGAAAGGACGTATGCGATCTCGGATCCGGAACCGGTGTGCTTGCCATCGGAGCTGCATTGCTGGGGGCTAAACGGGTCACCGGGGTCGAAATAGATGAACGGGCCGTACGGACTGCACAGGAAAATGCGGCGTCGGTCGGAATGAGGGTTGAATTCTTTACCGGAGACGTGCATGAGCCATCACTTAAAACCCGCATCGGCCCCTGCGACACGGTCATCATGAATCCCCCGTTCGGTGCCCAGCAGGTGCACGCCGACCGTCCGTTCATTGACCTTGCCCTGAGCATTGCACCCGTCACGTACGGTATCTTTAATGCAGGCTCGCGCCAATTTATTGAGACCTACACGCGTTCCCGTGCGGAGATTGATGAGGCAATCGGCGGGCTTCTTCCGATCAGGCGCACCTTTGCCTTCCACACAAAAGACGTGCAGGAGATCGAGGTCGAGATCCTACGGCTGATACATACGTGATACATGAACCGCAGAGCGTGCATACAACCGTCACCGGGCTTGCGGCAGCGCACCTCGTCACTGACATCTACATGCCGGTGCTCCCTGCCATCCTGCCACTGCTGATTCTTAATAACGGGTATTCATACCTTGCAGCAGGGCTTCTTGTCACTGCATATAATGTGACCTCTTCCTTCACCCAGCCTGTCCTTGGCTGGCTTTCTGACTCAAAAGGCCTCACCGTCAACCTGAGCATCAGCCTGATGATTTCCGCTGTCTTTGTCGCACTCATGGGCATTGCGACCAGCTATTACATGATCATGATCTTTGCTGTGCTCGCCGCACTCGGGCACGCCTGCTTCCACCCCGCAGCCCTGAGCCGTGTTTCCCGGTTGTGCACAAGCGAAAACCGGGGGCGGGTAACCTCCTATTTCGTGGTCGGTGGCAATCTTGGTTACGCACTCGGCCCGATACTTGCCGGGGCGCTGGTCATCTGGCTGGGTCTTTTTGGACTCCTGCTCCTCATTTTCCCGGCGCTCTTCATGGCATGTGCCCTGCGTTACCTCCTGCCGGGGGGGATTGCAGGGGCCCGCAGGGCGCACATGGAACCCGGGCAGGGAACAAAAGATATCATATCAAAAAAACCCTTCATGATCCTCATGGTCGCATCTGTCCTGAGAGCATGGGCAATCTTTGCCGCAATTACCTATCTTCCGATGTATCTCGTCACACAGGGTTATGACCTCTTTACGGCGAGCATGATTGTAACCCTCATGCTGCTTGCCGGGGTCGCCGGGCAGATCGCCGGTGGGCAGATATCCGACAGGTACGGGAGAAAAGAGTTCATGGTCGTGGGGCTTGCATGCTCTATCCCGGCATTCTATCTCTTTTATGTGAGCTCCGGTATCGTCGCGATGATCGCAATCCTCCTGTTTGGTTTTGCGCTCTGGTCGACATTTGCTGTTGCCGTCGCCATGTCGCACGAGCTCCTGCCCCATAATGTGGGGCTTGCGTCCGGCATCATGCTCGGGCTTGCGATCGGCTTTGGAGGGCTCGGCGTCGCGGTCAACGGTATCATCGCCGACCAGTACTCGCTTGCCGCGGCGCTCGGCACCATCCCGATACCCATTGCAGGAGCAGTGCTGTTGATGATTCTACTGCCATATCCATGGAAATCATTCCAGCGCCGTTTTGTACAGGCCCGCGTGGCCAAAAAATAAAAAATCCCTTCACTTTGACATAATAAAAAAAAAGCAACTGATCAGGACAGTACAATATCAGAAGTTGTTTTACACTTTCACGACAAAGCACTGGGAGCCGGCAGTTTCGATCACCGGTTCCGGCTTGTCGGAAAAGAACTCATCAACCGCCTTCTGGACACCCGGTGCAGTGAGGTAGTCATGAGAGATGATAATGCCCCCAGAACTCATGCGCATATAAAAGAACTCAAGACACCTCCGGGTGCTCTCGTACGTATCGACGTCAAGGTTCACCAGCGAGAACGATTTATCCCTGACCGGCCCCGATGTATCGGGGAAGATGCCTTTGTAGAAAAAGACATTGTGCTCGGTACTCAGGTAGTCCTTCACAGCCTGGTATGACGTGGCAAACTTGCCCTCATAGAACGGCCAGACCATGTCGACGTCCTCAACCTTCGGCAGCCCCTCGAATGTGTCGAACAGATGGAGATGCTTGCTCCCCTTCGCTGCACAGATGATCTTGGCAGAGCCTCCCTTGTATACCCCCACCTCCGCGATATCCCCGGGCACCTTCTGGGTGCTTTTCACCGCCATGTAGATATGGTAGGCTTCGATATCCTCAAGGAGCAGTTCGGTTTCCGAGCGGACCTTTTTGAGCGCCCCTGCGAACTCCTTTCGTTCCGAACAGCCGTAGTGGGAGAACTTTCCCCGTGTTGCGATATCGTAGCCGATGAATGGTTCGAAAAAAAGCAGCTTCCTGAATTTCAGGAGGTATTTGCTGGGGGCTATGGAATCAAAAACCCAGATGAGGTTTTTTTTGGGGAACAGGCTCATGCTTCAAAGTTATACGGTTTCCCGAAATTTATAAGCAACAGGTCACGGTATGCCCAGTTTTTTTGCCATCCGCCTGTTGACCGCAAGGTATCCCAGAAGGATTGCAGACCCCAGCAGGACGAGCGCCGGTGCAGTTGAGACAAGGATGAGTATACCGGAACAATAGGCGACGAGTACGGATATTAGGCCGAGCACCCTGCCGTTGAAGTAGGCAGTGATGACTGATATAAGCAAAAGGATGGTCGGCAGGATCAAGAACAGGTATGAGACCAGGGGATCGGGATAGAACGATCCAACCGCTGAACCAATGATCCTGATGATCGTTTCCTGAGGGTTGATCCCGATTGCCGTGAACAGCCCGGAAAGGAACCCCAGCCCAATCACAAACTGCCGGATGAACAGGCTGCTCTTTTTTGCCATGGTACCCTTTGCACAACCCTGCGTCCAGCCGTGACATGCCCTGTCCGCAAGCAGTACCCTTGGTTATAGGTGGTAAAAAAAATTATTGGAGATGATCTGTCGCGTCCTTATTTCCACCCGAACAGCGACTTGAAGAAGTTGCCGATCGCAGTAAAAACGTCAGGTGCCGGTGCTTTTGCAGGGGCAGCCGCACCTGCAGGTGCTGCCCCGCCGCACCCGCACCCGCTCTTGCTGGCCCCGCTGGCAGGATCGGTATACGTCTGCAGAACGCAGGGGCTTCCATCCGGACATCCGCCGGTGCATGTTCCATCAGGTGCAAGCCTGCATATCTCCTTGCAGTTGCAGGCAGAACAGCTGATCTTGCCAAGAGCATCGGTTGTTGTTTCGGTCATATAACATGTCAGTCCCTCCGGACAGGATCCGGTACACCCTTTTGAGGGGTCACAGGTACAGGAAGACCCGGCAGGTGGAGTGGCTGTCTCGGAAGTCCCGCCACCAGCAGGTTTCCCCTTACAATGGCAATCCGCGTATTCCGTCTTTCCGGTTACTGCGTTCCGGTACATGGTATTCAGCTGGCAGGCACCATTGGAACCCGGGCAGGTTCCCGCGCAGTTGTCCTTGGCATAATCAAAGTAACATACCGCATTCGGGCACCCGCACTGAGGTACGGGGGCTGCGCCAACGTTCTGCGAAAGCCCGACCTGGGTGCACTGCCCGCCATTCGGGCAGGTGCCGGCACAGGTGTTCTTGGCAGTGTCATAGACGCAGCTGGAAACCGGGGGCGGGATACACCTGCAGGCACCTTCGGTCACCTTGCCCGCATCATCCTTTTTGGCATAGACCAGCCCGCAGCTGTATCCTTCCGAACAGGAGCCGGCGCAGGTGTTCTTCTCGGTATCATACACGCATGTTGGCTGGGCTGGTGTATACGGCCCGAAGCAGAAGAGCGGGCGCTGCAGGTTGTCATAGCCGCAGGACGTCTGGACATTATTGCAGTAGTTGACACTGTATTCAAGTTTCTTTGCATCCTCAACTGCCATGCAGCTGCACCCGGAGGGGCAGACCTCAGGAGCGGGGGTTGTACCTGCAGGCTTCCTGAAACAGTACTTTGCCACGGCGGCATTGGCTGCCGTCACCGGCTGGTAATACCCGCAGATATCGGAGCTGCACCGGTCGGGGATGACGCCGTATTTTGCCTTTGCGTCATCCGGCGTGATGCAGTCGCACCCCTGAGGGCACACGGAAGGCGCAACCTTCTGCCGGAAACAGTACTCCGGTGCAGGCGCGGCACCGGCAGCGGTCGCGGTGTTTGGTGCAGAAGAACAGAGGGTGTCAGAGCAGCGCTCATACGTACCATACGCTTCCTTTGCCTTTGCCTCTGGCATGCACGTGCAGCCCTGAGGGCAGACCGTTGTCTGGGTCTTCTTGTAGCAGTAGTTCTTGATGAGAGCTGAACCGGTGACGAGCTGGGAGCACGGCGTCTCTGAGCACCGCATATAGGTGTTGGGCTGCTGCTGGGCCTGCGCTTCCGGTATGCATTCGCAACCAGCCGGACACACCGGCGCCGGTACCAGCGTGGTTGTCTGGCTGGTGACGGGTATGTCCGGTGCTTTTTTCACGCAATAGCGCGGGATCATCGCAACGGCAGTAGGTTCAAAGCCGCAGGCACTCTCTGAGCATTTTACATAGCTTCCGAACCTGGATTTTGCCGCAGCATCGCTCAGGCATTCACAGCCCGACGGGCACGATGTGGCGGTGGGCGTGGCATAGCAGTACATTGCCTGCTGGGTGCGGTCGTAACCGCAGATCTGCTGCTTCCCGCCACAATAACCATAATCATACCTTTTTGCATCGGCAGGGAGCATGCAGCTGCACCCGGCAGGACAGTCCGCAAGTGCGAGCACCGCGGGAACCGCCCCGATCAAAAGAAGCACCAGCACCCCTGTCATGAGGAAGACGCGGGACGGGCACCGTGTTGTAGGATCTATCATGGATACCACCAGAATACGGGTTTAATAACCCTCAGGTGAGCCTTGTCGGGTCTGATAATAAAGATTGTTCCAGAACATGCCTGCTAATTGCCGGGTGCCTTATTCAATGTCAGGACAACGCCCAGTGAGGCAAGCGCAAGTCCTGCTATAATGACCAGCGGCGTGAGCTGGGCGAGAAGAAAAACGGAAAAGACGAGCCCTGCAACAGGGATGGGCGGGATCCCGCGGATCGCGCCCGGAATCCTGAACGGGCGGGGTGCCTCCGGTGCATGAATACGGAGCACGATGACCGCAGCGTTGATCACAATAAATGTGACAAAGAGCGTGAAGTTGGTCAGCTTTGCCACAAATGCAATGTCACCAGTAAAAAGAAAAATCAGCGATAGCACTGCCGTGATCAGGATTGCAATATGCGGAGTCCTGCGCCGGGCGTGCACCCGGGTTACTGATGCGGGGAGGAACGGGGATCCCGCCATGCCATACAGGATCCGTGACGATGCGTACATCGACATAAGGGCAGTATTTGCTGTCGCAAAGAGGGCGATCAGCGCAATAAGAATAACCCCGCTTCTTCCAAGAGAGCTGGCCACAATATTCGTGAACGGTGCATCGGAACCTGCTACCTGCTCCCATGGTACAATCGAGACTGCACAGAGGGCAACAAGGATATAGAGGACGGTGCTGATGCAAAGCGCGAGAAGGAGCGCTTTTGGTACGATCCGCTCCGGCTCACGCGTTTCATCAGAAAACTTCACCATCGCTTCAAATCCCTGGTAGGCAAAGAAGATGAGCGCTGAAGCAGCAAAGAGTCCGGAAAACCCGGCAGGCATTTCGAAGTAGTTGACGCTGCCGAGCCGCGGGATGCCAAGGACGATGATAACAAGGAGCCCTGCCACCTCGATCATGGTTGCAATGATTGCAGCCCACGCGGTTTCCTTTATACCATACAGCAGGATCCCGGTGATAATAAGGACGAGAGTAATTGCTGAGAACAGCAGGGGTGACCCTGTCAGGCTGGTGAAGTATCCGGCAAACCCGAGGGCTACTGTTGCCGCAGAGAGAACACCCGACAGGATGATCAGCCACCCGATCACAAAAGCGAGCCGCTTGTTGAATGCAGAAGAGATATACTCGTATTCCGCTCCGGCCCGGGGAAACATCGAAGAGAGTTCGGCATATGAAAGTCCGGAGAATGCAGCCAGCAGCGCCGCAATCGCAAACGCGAGCCAGACCGAATTCCCCGCAAGTCCTGTTGCCTGCCCGATGAGCGCGTATACCCCGGCGCCCAGAATGATGCCGACACCCGAGACTGTTACTTCAAAGAGCCCGAGCTCGCGGCGGAGCGGGAGTGCAGGGACCATGAATGAGAGAGAAAACGATGCCGGGCATAAAGAATGTTCCGGTACGACCGCCCCCGCAGATTTTTGCCATTGGATTTATCCTATCATCCCTGTGCCGGGAACCAGAAAATACGTCTTCCCGGTACCTGACCCTCCAGAAGGCAGATACATCCGGCAGTATGACGGATAGCCCCCTGCCGGTTTCATCATGACGGTCTTCTCTGTTCATTTTTTTTTTAAACTCTGGTGATGTCAGGCTACCGGTTCCGTGATGATGGATACAGGTGGAAAATGTTGTTTTTTTGGCACCATTATCCAATCTCGGAATCTTTATTGCATCATGAGAAATAGTAACTCCTTGCACCGCACTCCCCGGATCTCCCTGATCCGGCTGAGTCGGCTCACAAACAATGTGTATATGAGGAGGAATCTGGTTGAAGATTAACAATTTCAGTATTGTAATGGTTCTTGTAATTACCATCGCCGTTGCAATTGCAGGATGTTCGAGCACCGGCCCGGCAGCACCCCCAACCGGGGGAGCACCTTCCGGTGGATCATCCACACCCGCCGGGAGTTCCGCGCCGGCGGCAGGTTCGGTCGTCAGCGGGGCAAGCATCTTCGGGGGTGCCACGTCATATAACTGGATTGAGTACAAGACGACCACAGGTGGGATGACGGCGTATATGAAAATGGAAAAGTCAGGTAAATGCACAATGCGGATGGAAGGAAAAGATTTACCCGGCGGCAGTATGACAATAGACTGCTCATCAAAAGGCGGACAGCCTCAGGCGGGACAGGCTCAGAGTAACCCCAACGATATCGAACCTGATGTCAAGCTCACCTTTGTCGGTATTGAACCAGTCACTGTACCAGCAGGCACCTACGCGACAGCATCGAAGTATACCGTTACTTCCCAAGGACAGACAATGAATTACTGGACTGCGCCGGGGGTTCCGGGCTTTGTCAAGATGCAGACAAGCGGATCGCAAGGCGGGTCCACCATGGAACTGAACGGCTGGGGATAATAAAAACCATATATCCTTTTTAAAAATCCTTGTGTGGACACAAAACCCGGTCCACGCTGCCCCAATCGGTATATCACCGGCAGACAGAAATTTAGCTGGATAAGGCCATGGGTTCCAGGCACAGCGTGTGCTTATTTTTACCTTACCCGGCGGACCATGCGGAATAAACAACCAGCCCGCATCAGGGCAGTTTTCATCATGAATGAAAGAACGAAAGGATCCAATGCCGGAATATATTTACCCTGCATTCGCCACTCGCATAGTATGGATGCTCTGCGTGCCGTACTTACTGTTGTAATGATGCTCTCTGTTGCCGGGTGCCTGCAGGCTTCCGCCCCGCACCTGGACTTTACCGCTGCCCCGTGCATACCTTCCATGGATCCCTACACAGGGCCTCCGGCAGGGATACTGAACCATTCATGGACTGACCACCGCATGCTGTCTGTTGAGGCATATCTTAAGACATATTGTGGTGGTGCTGTGATCAGCGGGGATTATTCAGTTCAGGGAGATCAGCTGGTGCTCTTGTATAATGTTACAGCAGACGGCCCGGTCACCTCCTGTCTCTGCACCCACCGGCTTGTCTATGCCATTTCCAATATTGAGAGGCGTGACTTCAGAGTCGTGATTCAGGAACGATAGGCCCATTCGTTTCCCTGATACCAGCTTTTTTCTGTATGGTTTTGTCTGTCAAGGTTGCTGATGCCCTGCCATGGTTTGCACAAGGCTATCCGAGCGCCACGTCAAGGATCATCATGACCAGGAAACCGATGAGAAAACCGAGGGTTGCCGACCCCTCGTTCCCGTTCAGCTGCGACTCCGGGATCACCTCTTCGACCACGACAAAGACCATCGCGCCTGCAGCAAACGCAAGGGCATAGGGAAGGAGGGGGCGGGCAAGAAGTACCGCTGCCGCCCCGGCCACCGCTGCAACTGGTTCGACCACCGCTGAGAGCTGGCCATACCAGAAACTGCGGAGGCGGGACAGCCCCTCACGCCGGAGTGGCATCGAGATCGCGAGACCCTCGGGAAAGTTCTGGATACCAATCCCGAGAGTGAGCGCGACTGCCCCCGCCAGTGCAGCAGCGGGCAGAACCGCCGCAATGGCACCGAAGGCAACACCGATGGCGAGACCTTCCGGGATATTGTGGAGCGTGATTGCAATGACAAGAAGGCTGGTCCGTTGAAGCGAGGTTTTCGGGCCTTCAGCCTTCTCAACCGGCAGTCCGATGTGGAGGTGGGGGATCCCGCGGTCGAGCACCCAGATAAAGATCCATCCAGCCGCAAATCCCATAGCGGCAGGAACCCACGGGACGATCCCCGCTTCTTCTGCCATCCTTATAGACGGGAGGAGAAGGGACCAGAAACTGGCGGCAATCATCACCCCTGCGGCAAAACCCATCATTCCGTCAAGAAGGCGCTGGTTGACAGTTCTTGAGAGAAAAACAACTGATGCACCGAGCGCGGTGATCGACCATGTGAAACAGCCGGCGAGGAGTGCCTGCAGGACAGGATGTAGTGAAAAAAAGAAGTCCAGCATCGCATTCATTCTCCTGCCGTCAGTTCCGGTTCTTTGTTCCCGCTACATCGGCCGGTTAGTTGATTGGCGATGCCCTGATATAACGGTTTTTCCCGGAACGGTCATAAAAAGAGGGGGATGATCCCGGCCTCTTACCTGAGAAACTTTGATACAAAGGGCGAGGTCTCGCCCCTGCGCATGAAGTGCCCGGACGGCCCTTCACCAAGGAACTCCGAGAACCACGACTCATGCTCGATCTCCTCGTTCAGGATCGCAAGCGTAAGGTCATAGGTGCGGTGATCCTTGCCTGCGGTAAGGTTGCAGATATGGGTATACCCCCGCACGGCACAGCGTTCAGCCTCGACAAGGACGGTCAGCATTGCCTTAATGTCCCGTGGATCCTTCGGGAGCTTTGCGGGAGGGCAGGCTGAGAGGTTGTGGAAGTCAACCATGCTCTCGGGCAGCTTTCCCCCGAGTTCGTATATCCGCGGCACGAGCGCTTCGAAGTGATTCCTGTCTTCGATCCGGGCAACCTCCGCAATCTCCTTTACCCCTTCCCCGGGGAGATCAATGAGGTTCAACCGGAGGACTGTGTAGTAATAAAACGTCGTGAGTTCCGCCGCAGCGTTCTTTACAAGGAGGTCGATTAAGTGATTAACATCGACTCCTGTTTTCTCCACCATTTCCCGTGTGACTTTTGCCATGTTCCATACCACCTTTTCAGGCAGGGGACATTTCGCTTACGTGCCCATAAATATAATCCTCATTACACCTCCCTGCAGTTCCACCCGGAAGCCTCTCCCTGTAACTCCACCGCCGGCGCCCCGAATACGAATAACCCAAAACGGGAGAGAAACCGGATGAATGGGTCTAACAATCGCGGAAGGGGGTGAGATCACAACCGGTGCAGGCAAGGCACATGGTCTGTGCCACATCGACAGAAAGACCGTACTTCTCCAGGATCTCCCGCGTCATTTTTGTGAGTTTCAGCAACCGCTCAGGGCTGGGCCGGGTAGCCATCTTCAGCTCCTCTTTCCGCAGGGGTGAAATGGTGATGGGGCGGAGGACGGCGATGACGCCCATCTGTGCCAGGTACTCCACACCCTGACGGACACATTCGTCCGTCTCCCCGAGGCCGATAATGATGTTGGAAGAGACACGGTTCCTGCCAAAAACCCGCACCGCATCGCGTAACGATTCCAGGATAAAATCAAGGGTATGCCCTTTTCTTCCCTTGCACATCCGGTCAAAGATCTCCCGATCCATGGTTTCGACACTGTATTTCACCTCAGTGACCCCTGCATCCTTGAGCCGCTGGGAGGAATTATCTGCCGGATGAACGGCCACGCCAATGGGGACGTTATACGGTGCAAGGGCTTTTGTGACCTCCACCACCCGGTCGATCTCATCGTCGGGTGATGTGGCAATTCCGGAAGTCAGGGCGATGACCTTTAATTTCCCCGTTTTTCGTGCCTTCTCCACAATGGCAAGGATCTCGCCGGTGGTTTTGATCTTGCCCCGGGACTTGGGTACTGAGCAGAACTGACAATTATAGATACACCGTTCACTGATGGTGATGTAGACCTGGTCAGGACAGTGGGAAACGACCTCTTCAATATCCCCTTCCACAATCTCCAGATGGTCTCTCTCGATTACCACATGACCGTTTTTTCGAACCATCTTCAGAAATGAATTCCTGTCGACCTCCAACCGGACACGGAGGCCGCCGGAGGTAAAGAAGATGGACTGGAGCCCCATTCCCGGACCTGCCGTTGACGTCCTCGGCTCTGGCAGTAAGGTGTCATCGACATCGACGGTTCCGATGGACAACAATTCCGCTTTTATCTTCGCATCCATGAGGGTCATCGTACCGCTCCCTCATCGATGATCAATGCCAAACAGGGTCGCGGCGTTCCCTGCAAGGAGGTTCTCCAGCACCCCGGGTTTGTAGGAGAATCGCCGGAACTCGGCAAGGCTCTGGCTGAGGGGCCGTACCGGGTACGAGGAGGCATAGAGAATCCGATCCGAGAGGAAATGATTGGCGGCCTCGACCCAGTCCTGTGCACCGGGGAATCCGGGGATGAACTGGAAGAAATCGGGGATCACCCACAGGTTCCCCAGCGGTGCGTTTGCGATCATGACCCCGAGCATCTCGCTCGTAAAGGGAAATGCTCCGTGGACAACGACAATCTGCAGGGTTGGAAAGGCATTTGCGACCCGTTGGATGCGGTAGGGTTCAGCATAGGAGATATCAGGCCCCTGCATGAGGCTGCAGGTAAGGTAGAGCACCCCGCCGAGGTCTGCGCATCTCTGGTACAAGGGGTAGTTCTCCGGATCATCCACGTAGCGGGGCGGAACCCACCACCCGGGATCGACCGCAATCCCGTTGAAATGCATCCCTTTTAACGTCCGCTCAATCTCCTGCACTCCCGCTTGCACATCCGCACCATTGATGCCCGCGAGAGCCACAGGAAACCGGTCGGGATACTGGTCACGGAGTTCTGCGATGTCATCATTCAGGATGGTACGATGCCCGGCCTGCCTGCCTGCCAGGATGCCCTTATCCACACCCGCTGCATCCATCTCCTCCAGGAATAATTCCCATGACTTCTGAATCATGGATGGGGTGCGTTCGTACCCGCTTACCAGAGGACTGCGTCTGGCCGGTGGCCGTGCACCCGGCTCTGATGCCAATACCTGCTTCAGACTCTTGTACGGGGGTCGAACCCGTGCGTCAATAATCATTTTTTACCCCCATCCACAAAATTTTCGGAGAATGTGCCTGAATATTTCTATAAACTGCTGGTATATAACCTGATAGTTCAGCACCCATCGTACAGTATCTATTATATCACCGGACTACTGCGATTGTTGCAAGGGTTCCTGAAGAGAGAGAACATGCCTGCACAAAAGAAGCAGTTTGGAGAGCCGCCGGTTCTCATCGGACTTGAGCTGATATTTTAGTTTTTTATCACGATAGGTGAGTTAATTGCCACCGCTGCAGTAATTGAATCAAATAAAACGAGGTGAAAGTTCTGGTATGGTAAAATATTACGATGAGAATATCATGAGCGATGTGAGGAAATACCTTGAAAAGACAATTGAAGCCTGGCCGGGAGTCAAGAAAAAAGTGATGTTCGGGTGTCCATCATATATGGCACGTGGGGATATTTTTGCAATTCTTACCACTGGTGGTGTCGGAATTACCCGACTCCCAAATAACGCAAGAGAATATGTTATCGAAAAATTCCAGGGTGGTCCATTCACGGCCGGAAAGCGTGTGGTAAAAAACTGGGTTGTTGTACCTGTCCGTTATCCGGAAGATCTCAATCCACTGATACCATGTATCAAGAGAAGTTATCGCTCAGTGATGATTCAGGAATGATCCTTTTTTTGGAGGAAATGATTCTTAATTGATAGTTAAACCCCTGAATTAACCACTTGTACAGACATCCGATATGAATAAGGCAGTGCATTCGCTGAGCATTAAGAAATTCTTTTTAAATAATTACCGTGTAAGAAAGGAACGGTGATCGTAGCTTGGTATGCTTCTCCTTGTCTCGCGTACCTCAGTACACTATACTGCCTGAGTTGGTAAAACCTGGCGGGTCCGGCATCAGAACGGGGATTCTTTGACTGCTATTGCCACTCTACCACGCAGTTCATATTCATTGCATGACTACTACCAAACCATATGAAGCTGATCCGCCCTGCCATCGCCCTTGTTCTCATC
>Ga0209253_10000609_pt1 | contig 31158 bp, 32 predicted proteins | sample FrelakmetBRP12BR_FD_187145 | JGI IMG/M metagenome (GOLD analysis project Ga0209253, IMG submission 187145) | Freshwater lake sediment microbial communities from the University of Notre Dame, USA, for methane emissions studies - BRP12 BR (SPAdes)... | ecosystem: Environmental > Aquatic >... | reverse complement strand
CCCCCGGCCGCTAGGCGGCGGCCCACCAGTCCCGGCCTTCGACCAACCCCAGAGCGTTGATCTGCTGGCGCACGACCGCCCGGGCGCCGCGCGCCCCGACCGCGGCCAGCAGAATCGGCCTCGGCGAGCGGTGCCACCATTCCAGGCAGGCCTCCGGGCCGACGACGGGCAGCCCACGCCGTGTCCGCCCGATCTTCGCCGGATCGATGTCGATGAAGGCCGTCACCGGCGCCCCTTCTGCCAGCAGCAGCCGCGACAATCGCTTTCCCACGATCCCCGCCCCCCACACCAGGATCGACTCCCGGTCCCGCAACGGGCCGCGCAGCAGGTAGAAGACCTTGGCCTTCAGGAAGGCCTCGATGGCGTAGCGTGGGCTGGCGTGCGTCAGCCGCCCGGCGTGTTCGCGCCAGTAGAACAGCACCCGCGGCACTTTGGCGAACCGCCCCCCGGCAGCGTGTATGCGCAGCCACAGGTCGTAGTCCTCCGGCCAGCCGTGCTCCTGGTAGCCGCCCACGCGCTCGCACCAGCTCCGCCGCATGACAACCGATGGGTGGACCAACGGGCTTTCGACGAAGATCTCGCGGGCGATGGCCTCGGGTGTCGTCAGCCCGTTCAGCCACTCGAGGTACAGTGACAGGCCGGGGCCCACCGCTTCGGGCGGGAAGGCCTCCACTCGGCATCCGACGGCCGCCAGGTCCGGCTGCGCTTCCAGCATCGCCACCTGTTCCGCCAGGCGCTCGGGGTGCGAGCGGTCGTCGGCGTCCATACGGGCGATCAGCGGGGCGCGGCATGCGGCCAGTCCGGCATTCAGCGCCTCAATCAGCCCGCGGGGCGGGAGGCGCAGGACGAGCAGGCGCGGGTCCTGGATCGCCCACCGGTCGAGCCGCTCCGCGCAGCCATCGGTCGAGCCATCATCAACAGCCACAACCTCAAGATCGGCCAGCGTTTGCTGCAGCACCGACTGGACGGCTTCATCCAGCGTGGCGGCGGCATTACGGCACGGCAGCAGGACGGAAACGAGCGGGCGTTCGCCAGACACGGCCCTGCACCTCCCCTGAGACGACTTCGGAAGCCCATGCGGACTTCCGAAGTCGTGTCGCCTCGCCGAAGTTCCCGCGAAGCCGCTACACGACCTCGACCTTGGTGCCGCGCCCAAGGCGCGGGTCGAGCGCGTCCCGCAGGCCGTCGCCAAGCAGGTTGAACCCAAGCACGGTCAGCGTGATTGCCAGGCCGGGGAAGAAGACCAGATGCGGGGAGGTGAAGACCTGGTTGCGCTCGGTGCTGAGCATCGAACCCCACTCGGGGGTCGGAGGCTGTGCACCCAACCCCAGGAAGGAAAGCGCTGCGGCGCTCAGGATGGCGGAGGCTACCTCGAGCGTCCCGAGCACGATCAGCGGCGTGACGGCGTTGGGCAGCACCGAGACGAGCAGGATGCGGGCGGTGCCGGCGCCCAGCGCCTTCGACGCCGCCACGAAACTCGTTTCCTTCACGGAAAGCACGCTGGCGCGCATGACACGGGCGTAGGCCGGAATCGTCACAATTCCGATGGCCAGTAAGGCGTTGATCAGGCCGGGCCCCAGGACGGAGACGATGGCGATGGCCAGGAGGAGCGATGGAAAAGCCAGCAGCACGTCCATGACGCGCATGATGGCGTCGTCCAACCATCCGCCCAGGTACCCGGCCAGCGCGCCGAGCGTCGTCCCGATGACGATAGCGAACCCGACTGTGGTGAAGCCGACAATCAGCGAAAAGCGCGAGCCAAAGATGATGCGGCTGAAGAAGTCGCGCACGTTGCCATCCAGGCCGAGGATGTGCTCCGGCCGGTCCTTCGGGCATCCCAGGAGGTGGATGCACGGGGCGGACCGGATCTTGGCTCCTTCCTCAATCCCGATGAGCACCTGGTCTGGCTCGAATGGGGCGATGACGGGCGCCAGGATTGCCGTCGCCACCAAGATGCCGAGAATGGTCAAGCCGACGACGGCTGAGCGCCGCTGGAACAGCCGCCGCACTGTCGTGCGCCACAGGCTGGTCGGCTTGCCGCCCAGTGCCTCGGCATCCAGGCGCATCCCTTCGGCCACCACGCGGTCGCTGGCCGTCATGCTTGTGTCCTCACTGCAGTCTCACGCGCGGGTCGAGCAGCGTATAGCTCAGATCCACGACCAGATTCACCATCACGTAGCCGAATGCCACCACGAGCGTGAAGGCCTGGATGATCGGGTAGTCGCGGGCGCTGATGGCCTCGAACAGCGCCCGGCCGACACCCGAGAGGCCAAAGATAGTCTCGGTGAGCACCGCGCCGCCCAGTAGGCTGCCAAGGGAAAGCCCGATGATCGTCACCACCGGCAGCAGCGCGTTGCGCAGCGCGTGTTTCATGATCACCGTGCGGTACGGCACTCCCTTGGCTTTGGCGGCGCGGATGTACTCGCGCCCCAGCACCTCGAGCAGGCTGGAGCGCGTCATGCGGGCGATGATCGCCATCGGGATCGTGCTGAGCGCCACCGAGGGCAGGATCAGGTGCTTGAGCGTGTCCCCCAGCACCTTCCAGTTGGCGGTGATGATCGAGTTGAACACGTACAGGTTGGAGAAGAAGTGCAGCAGCTTGAACGTCCCGGTCTCGGGATCCACTCCCCAACCGTAGACTTCATAAAACGGCACCGAGCTGATGCCGGCGGTCAGCCGCCCCGAGGGTGGCAGCCACAGGGGCGTCCCCTTCAGCACCAACGCAAACAAATAGGCCAGCATCAATCCCAACCAAAAGACCGGCATCGAGACGCCGATGTTGGCGCCGACCATCGTCACCACGTCGGTCGGTGTGTTGTGCTTCATGGCCGACAAGATCCCCAGCGGGATGCCGACGATCACCGCCAGCGTCAGCGCCGCCAGGCTGAGCTCGATCGTCATTGGCAGCCGCTCGACCAGGATCAGCGACACCGGGCGGCTGAAGCGGAGGGAGTCGCCAAAGTCCCCCTGCAGCACGTCCTGCATGTAGATCCCGAACTGGACATAGATCGGTCGGTCGAGGCCGCGATCTCGAATGAAGCGCTCGCACACCTCTTCCGTCGCCTTCTCGCCCAGGATCGCACGGCATGGATCGCCCGGGATCATGCGCGCGATGGCGAAGGTGACCAGAAGGATCCCGAAGAGCACCGGGATCGATGACAGCAACCTTCGGATCGTGTATTGGAGCATGGCCCGATTCTACAATCCGTCTACGAATACAGCAACGCGGGATGGCACCTTGCGTGCGGCACCATCCCGCGTGCGTTATCGAACGCGCAGCCGCACTGAACCAGCGGTTACTGCGGCGGTACGTTCATCAGGGCAACCCAAAGTGTCGCGTAGTACTCAAACGCACTGGAGCTGCCGACATGCATAGCGCTGGCTGCGTCCAGCCCCATCGTGAAGGTGGCCACGACATCGTTGGCATCGAAATCGGTGCCGTCGTGGAACTTCACTCCGTCTCGCAGCGTGCATGTGTACACCGTCGCATCAGCGTTGGGTTCGCACCCCTCAGCCAGCGCCGGTTGGACCTCCGTGCCCCCGACTTCATAGGAGAACAGAGCCTCAAGCGCTTGCTCACAGGCGCGCAACGCCTCGCCATCCGTCTCGTCCGCACAGAACAGACTCGATGGCTCGCCGCCCTGCATCCAGACGAATGTATCGCGCCCTCCCGGATCAGTCACCGCGAAGTACTCGTTCCCGAGTGGGCTGGCATGCGCGCCGGTGACATCGGCACGGTAGGCAACGCCCGAGGAACCATGTGCGATCGGTACCATCGGCACCAGCTCGCGGACGGCGTTGTTGGCAGCGGTGTAGATGGCCTCCGACTCGGCCGGATCAGCCATCTGGGCGCCCGCGACCAAGTTCTCATAAATCTCAGGGTAGGGCGTCCCGAACTGGGCTTGCGACTGCCCGAAGTGGTAGTCGAGGAAGTTGGTGACGCTCGGATAGTCGCCGTTCCACCCTAGGAGGTGGATCCCATCCAGGTTGCCCGCCGCGGATTCGTCCAGGAACGTGCCGGATTCCATCTTCACGATTTCCGCGTCGATGCCGAGGTTGGTCTTGAGCTGCGATTGGATCTCCTCAGCAACCTGATTGACTTGCGGCAGGTAGGAGCGCACGACATCGCGGTAGTACAGCTTGGTCTTGAAGCCGTCCGCGAAACCGGCGTCCGCGAGGAGCGCCTTGGCAGCGACCGGATCGAAGTCATACCACGGCTCACCTACGCATCCATTCGGAACGGAACAAGGCGTGAAGTGAGTCGCCACCTCCGAGCCAACCGGGTAGAAGGTGTCAAGGATGCGCTGACGATCGATGCCCATAGCCACGGCCTGGCGCACCCGGACATCGTCCCATGGCTTGAACGTATTGGTCATGCCCATGTAGAACACGTTAAAGCCAGGGCGCGGCATCAGCTGAAGTGTCGGATCGGCCGCGATCACTTCCAGGTCGGTCGGATTCGGGTTATCGATCCCGTCGACCGTCCCGGCCTGCAGCTCCAGAAGACGGGCAGCTGCCTCGGATGTCCAGCGGAAGACGATTGTGTCGGCGATGCCGGGTTCACCCCAGTAGTCGGGGAACCGCTTGAAGGTGATGCTTTCGCCGCGCACCCACTGGTCGACTATGTACGGCCCGGTTCCGATCGGCTTCTCCAAGCGCTCCGGCGCTCCAACGGTGCTCGCCAGCCACTCGCTCGGGAAGATGGCGAACACGCTGAAGGCTACTTTCTGAGGGAAGACCGGATCGGGAACGCAGAGATCGAATTCAACGGTCAGACGATCGATCGCCTTGACTTCCTTGACAATGCCCCCGTAGTCGCAGCTGGGTGCTGTCAAGGACGCCATGGGCTCAAAGGGGATTTCAGGCGGCGCCTCGGTAACGGCCGGCGCGGGCGCTTCGGTGGCAACCGGCGGCGCCTCGGTGGGCGTCGCCTGGGCGCATCCGGCCAGGACCACGCTCACCAACACGAGCAAGCCAATAGCAGAAGTTAACGTTCGGCGTGACACAGATCCTCCTCCTGAGTAAACGTAGAAAAGCGGCTTACGATCCGGCCAGGATCACGCGGGCCCTCACCTCCCTTGTGGCTGTACCGATGGGAAGGGCCACGCCTGGGGGGTTCCCCGGAGCGTGGCCGAGCAGGAGCAATACATAATGATAGCGCAGGTTCTTCCCCCCGTCAACGTCCACCTTGACTATGTCGCCGCACCTCCCTGTGGGGCGCCGATTGGCCCCGCGCCGGTCTCTCCACGGTGGGTGCGGAAGATTGCGCCCCACCCGGCTGACGCCTACAATCGTCCCACCCTTCGACACGAGGTGCCGCATGACGCCACGCTTCCCCTGGGGCCGGACCTTCCTGCTCGGCTTCGGATTCTTCGGCATCAGCATCGTCTGGCCGCTGTTCAACAGCCTGATCCCGCCCATGCTCGAGGACCTCGGCCTCTCGGCGCTGGTCATCGGATTCATCCTGACCTGGGACAACATCATCAACATGTTCGTCCAGCCCTGGATCGGGAGCCTCTCGGACCGGACACGCTCCCGCTTCGGCCGCCGCAAGCCGTACCTGATGCTCGGCGCCCCGCTGGCAGCGCTGTTCTTCATCCTGGTTCCGTTCGTCCGGGACAACTTCATCCTGATCGCCCTGGCCATCCTGGGCACCAACCTCGGCATGGCGCTCTTCCGCACTCCAACGGTCGCCTACCTGGGCGACCTGTTCCAGCCCGGCGAGCGCAGCAAGGCCAATGGCGTGATCAACCTGATGGGCGGCCTGGGCGGCGCCGTGGCTCTGTTCGGCGGCGGTGCGCTGTACAAGCTCGGCGTGCCTCTGCCGTTCATCGTCGGCTCGGGCGTGATGCTGATCGCCATCCTGGTCGTCCTGATAGCCGTGCGCGAACCCGAAGCGCCGGCTGCCGCACCCGGTGAGGCGGGCCCCGGCCTGCGCGCGGCGCTGCGCCAGGTGGCCACCGGACCGGACCTCAGCGGCCTGTACCTGCTGGGCGCCATCTTCGCCTGGTTCGTCGGCTGGAACGCCATGGAGGCGTTCTTTACCATCTACGCCCGCAATGTCCTGGGCGTCTCGGTCGGCAGCGGCACCCAGATGCTGACCGCCTTCGCTGCGGCGCTGATCCTGTTCGCCATCCCCAGCGGCTTGATCGCCACGCGCGTCGGCCGCAAGCCCACCATCCTCGTCGGCCTGGGCGGCATGCTCCTCGGGTTGGCGGTGGGCGCCTTCGTACGCAACCCCACCATCCTGCTCATCGTCCTGGCGGTGATGGGCGCCTTCTGGGCGCTGGTCAACATCAACTCGCTGCCGATGGTCTACGACCTTTCCGGGCAGAAGAGCATCGGCGCCTACACCGGCCTGTACTACTTCGCCTCGTCGGCGGCGGCGATCACCGGGCCGATCCTCGCCGGCCAGTTGATCGACTGGACCGGCCACACTTCGATCTGGTTCTTCAGCGCCGTGTTTATGATCGGCGCCATCGTGTGCATGTCGCTGGTCAAGCCGAAGGCGGTCGCCGCTCCTGCGTGAGCTTGTCGCGCACCCGCACACCAGGCCATCGGGCGCCCCGCAGGGCGCCCGAAGCTTTGCCAGCGCTTCCGCGGATCACTCCGGCCCAGGTGCCGTCTTCCACGCTTCGGGTTGGATGCGGCGTGCGGATTCTTTCGCGGACCGCGGGCCACGACGCCTCTCGGCCAAAGGAAGCGTGGCCTCCTGGAGGCTGACGTCGAGAAACGTCTTGGCCATGGGAGGGTTGTCATCGCATAGTAGGCGTTTAGGCCGGCTCAGATCCCCTTGCCTGGCAGGTCAAACTCGGGCTACCGATCGCCCAACTCGGGGGTGGGCCGGGCCCTTGGAGGCTCCATGGATGACTTCCTGCATCAGCCCGGTTTCCTGGGCACCAATGCCAACCTGGCGGCCGACATGACCCTGGTGCTGATCCTGCTCAGCGCAGGACTGTTCACCCTGGGAGTCTGGCTGGCCCGACGGAAGCGGTATGGGGTCCACCGCTGGGTACAGACGGCGGCGGCCGTGCTGAATGCCAGCATGGTCCTTTGGATGATGCTGTTGCCCTTTCGCGATTTCGTCGCTCCCGGGATCCCCGGCAAAGCGGGCGAACCGTTCTACGCCATCTCGGCCATTCACGGCCTGATCGGCGCCTCCGGGCTTCTCCTGGGTTTGTTCGTTGTGCTGCGGGCCAATGGCCTGATGCCGAAGCCCTTGCGCTTCTCGAACTATCGCCTGTTCATGCGCGTCTCGTACGCCCTGTACATGCTGGCCACGCTGCTCGGCGTCGTGGTCTACCTGACCTGGTTTGTGTGGTCGCCGAACCCCCCAAGCTACGGCCTGGCTCTAGCCCACTGGATCGCTTGAGGAACTCCAGCCCGTATCCATCCCGTGGGGAGAGCCCGGTTCTAGCCCTGACCCGGTCGGCCTCAGCGATCGCCTTCCCGCCCCTGGTCGCTGCTTAGACAGCCGCACCATCTGAGTGGGATCGTTTCATCCAAGGGCGGGACCCCTACCGGGCGAGACCACAAGCGCCCATGCGACTCGCCAGACCCGTTGTGCCTCCTCCTGGCCTGCATCCCGCGACCAAGCAGCAGGCAAGCCTCTACCCCGTGCCGGCGGCCGGACTGCCGATCGACAGGCACCCCCGGCGACCCTCGGCGGGTTGCCGTCGAGCATCGCTCCGAGCATCGATTTCGCGAACATCACTACGGCGTCGGCGGCACCTTCAACAAGGCTCCGATGCCGAACCCCACCAGCGCGCTCACCGTCCCGATAGCCGCCATTTCCAGCCCGTTGCGTACCGGGCGGCCGATCGTCATGCGACCCTTGGCTGCCCCGACGGCAAACAGCACCAGCGCTGTGACTACGATCGAGAGCACGATGCTCGGTCCGATAGGCAGGAAGATGAACGGCGCCAGCGGGACCAGCGAGCCGACGACCGCCGCCAGCCCCACGATCCAGGCCGCCCGGACGGCCACGCGCCGGTCCACCGGCTCCAACTGGTGTTCCTCGGCCATCATCACCGCCACCCAGATATCGGGATTGGCGGTGATGGTCTCGACGATCCGATCCAGCAGCTCCCCATGGAACCCCTTGGCGGCGTAGATGGCGCGGATCTCATCACGCTCCAGGTGCGGGTGACTCTCGATGTGCCGATATTCTCGCAACCGCTCGCTTTCGAACACATCGGCATCCGCCAGCGTCGAGGTGTACGCCACAGCGCCCATCGAGACTGATTCGGCGAAGGTCGCTGCCAACCCGGCGACCAGGACGATACGCGGGTCCTGTGTCGCCGCGGCGACGCCCAGGACGACTCCCAGGACATTGACCAGACCATCCTGCCCCCCCAGGATGATGTCGGAGATGGCCGACGCCCGCTGGTGGGCATCGCCTCCCACATGGATCCTCGCCCCGTCGTATTCGGGGCGCGTGTTCACACCTCTAGCAGTCGGCATCACGAACCCTCTCCCTTGACTGAATTCGACGCCGCGGGCGGGACCGGCTCGACATGGACGACGATATCTGTCCGCGGCACCGCCGTGCGCACGGCATCATGTACGGCGTCCGCCAGCGCATGCGCCTCCCACAGGCTTGCCCGCCGGTCGGCCAGGACGTGAGCATCGACGAAGGTTTGGGGGCCCGCCGTCCGGACCCGCAGCCGGTGGATGCCGTGTACGCCAGGGGTCGCCTGGATGGCGGCGCGAATAGGATCCACCACGGCCGATTCGGTGCCATCCAGCAAGGGTCGGACGGCGCGCCCGCCGAGGCGGAGGCTCACCCCGATGACGATCACTGCCACGCCCAGCGCCGCCACCGCGTCGGCACTCTCAAGCCACGCCAGATGGCTCTGGCGCTGGGCTACCCACACCCCCGCCAGCCCCAGCAAGACCACAGACGAACTCCATATGTCCGTCTCGAAATGCAGTGCATCGGCTTCCAACGCCTGGCTGTCATGCTTGCGCGCGGCCCGGCGCAGCATGCGGCTGCGAGAGACATCGACGATGATCGACACGGCCATGACCAGGAAGGCCCAGATCGAAGCTTCCACCGTCTCGCGCTCCAGGAACAGCCGGCGAACGGATTCCCATACGATCCACACGCAAGTGATCAGCAACAGCAACGTCTCAAACAGCGCCGACAGGTTCTCCACCTTGGCGTGACCATACGGGTGCCTGTCGTCAGCCGGGCGATCCGAAGCACGCACAGCGAAGAGGGTCATCAGCGCCGCACCCAGGTCGAGGGCGGAATGCGCCGCCTCGGCCAGGATGCCCAGACTGTTCGTCGCCAGGCCGACGATGATCTTCAGTGCCGTGAGAAACAACGCCGCCAGCACCGAACTCCCCGCGGCCCGGGTCTTCTCCTCCAGTGCACCAGCACTGGATGTACTGATTCGCATCGACATGCTGGGGGTCTCCTCGGCCGCGCGCCGCATCGATCCGTGTCCCTTGCGTGACCGATGGGCATCCGAAGCGCTCGGGACTTGCGTGTTCACCGGCGCACCGTATGCGGCGCCCCAGGTGCACGCTTCCATCCGAGGCTGTCTTCAGATCGGGCGAGGAGGTTGGCGGAGAGGCGAAACCGGGGTCGGGGTTGGGCGCACGCGTGCCGCCCAGGTCACCCGCAGGAACAGGCCGAAGCCGGCCACCGACGGCAGGGCCAGCAGCCCGCGATCACCTTCTGGGTGGTCGTCGGCAGCATGCACGTGCCCCGCTTGCGATCCGCTCCCAAGATCCACGCAGCCAGGCAGGTCCACGGCCAAGGCGGTCGTACCCTGGAGCGCGAAAGCCGCGGCGCACAGGCTGATCAGCAGTGCGGCGCGACGCCCGCCACTAGTCTTCCAGGACATGTGCCACACCCTGTCGCACAAGGGCGACGATGTGCGGATCGGTCATCCGGTAGAACACCTGCCGACCGCGCCGCCGCCCCTCGACCAGCCGCATTTGCCGCAGCCCCCGCAAGTGGTGCGAGATGGCCGATTCGCTCACGCCCACCAGATCGGCCAGCGCGCTCACATTCCGCTCGCCTTCCATCAGGGCCGAGACGATCTGTACTCGGCTGCCGTCGCTGAACGCCCGAAAGAGCTCGGCGACATGAGCGGCGGCGTGGGCATCGAGGGGAACGGTCCGGCGCTTCACAATGCTCTCAATACCTGAAGAAGTACTCAAGTATTCTACAACAGATCCCGCCCCCGGCCGGAGAGCCAAGGGTCATGGATTCGCGATGACAGGCGGCGGAGGCGCAGATACACAGGGCGCAGCCGGCCGGCTGCGCCCTGACACCTGGCCCCGCAGGAGGTTCCCCGGCTCACGGCGCGATCACCGCTCCCGGCGCCAGGACAGCATCCTTGGCGATCACGACCACACCGTCGCGCACCGTCCAGTTCTCGGCGTCGAGATCGACGCCGCGCGGGAAGGGCTGGACGCGCACATTCCCGCCGATGCGGGCGTTCTTGTCGATGATCGCCCCCTCGATCCGGCACGCGTGTCCGACGCCCAGCGCCGGCGACCCCGGCGGCACCTGCGGTCCGCCGCCCTCGTAGTAGTCGGCGCCCATCAGCACCGTGTCGCGGATCACCACGTCATCGCCAATCACGCTGCGCAGCCCGACGATCGAGTTGCGGATCTCCGCCCCCTGGACGATGCAGCCGTCGGCCAGCAGGACGCGGTCGAGCTTCACATCGTAGATGCGCGAGCCGGGCAGAAAGCGAGGTCGGGTATAGACCGGGCCCGATGGGTCGTCGAAGCTGAACAGCGGGCTCGGCTGCGCCAGCGCCAGGTTGGCATCGTAGAAGGCGCGGATCGTCCCAATGTCCGCCCAGTACCCCTGGAAGGGAAAGCCGAAGACCCTGTGCGACTGGATGGCCGCCGGGATCACGTCCCCACCGAAATCGGTATACGGGCCCGCCATCAGTTCGGACAGCACCTCGGCCTTGAAGACATAGATGCCCATCGAGCCGACATACGGCCGGGCGGGATCGTCGCGACTGACGAAGCCTTCCAGCGCTTTGGGCGTCTGTGGTTTCTCGACGAACGAGCGGATGCGGCCGTCGCCACCCAGCTTGAGGATCCCGAAGCGCGAGGCGTCCTCGCCCGCCACCGGTTGGACGGCCACGGTCACGTCCGCCGCCTCCGCCCGGTGCAGGTCCAGCATGTGCCGGTAGTCCATGCGGTACAGGTGGTCGCCGGCGAGCACCAGGATGTCGCGTGCTCCCGTCACCTCGATCTCGAAAAGCTGCTTGCGCACCGCGTCGGCTGTGCCCTGGTACCAGTCCTCGCTGCTGAAGGTCTGAACCGCCGCCAGCACCTGGACCCAGCCGGGGTGGAACGAGTCGAAGTTGTAGGTGCGGGCGATATGCCGGTGCAACGAAACGGAGTTGAACTGGGTCAGGATCGAAATCTGGTGGATGCCGGAGTTCAGGCAGTTGCTGACCGGAATGTCGATCAGGCGGTACTTGCCGGCGATCGGGACCGCCGGCTTGGCGCGGAACTTGGTCAGCGGCCACAGGCGCGTGCCGCGTCCTCCTCCCAGGATCACGGCGAGCACGTCTTCGTAGGCCATCGTGACCCTCCGCCCGGCAGGCGAGGAGCAATGCCCGGCAACCCAATTCTAGCCCAGGATGAAGTGGGCTTGCCCTCGGCGACCGCGTCCGGACCGCGGGCGTACCTGACGTTCGGCGGCTTCCCGCGGGCCCGAGGCCGGCGCCTGCGCCTCACACCCTAGCGCCGGATCGCGCCCACGACCTCCAGGTGCAGCCGCTGGGGAGGCGCCTCTCCCCCGTAGTCAGTCAGGTCCTCCAGGGTGAAGCGCAGGCGCAGGGGCTGCGTTCCCGACGCCTGCGCCAGGTGGGTCACGATAGCCCCATCGGCCCGCACCCCAAATTCCTTGAGCAAGCGCCGGATGTCATCACGGGAGCCCTCGGCCACTTGGACCTCCTGTCCCCAGCAGATGCTCAGACCATGTTGCCCATCAGGATCCACGCCCCAGCCGTCACGATGGCTCCGCTCAGCGAAGCGGCGAAGTTGACGCCGTCGTTGTCGAGCCAGCGCCAACCGCGCAGCGGCACCGTTGGTGTTCCACAGCCGTGCACAGGGTACCGCTCGGTCTCTTTGTTGCACGTCGGGCAGGTGTAGATGGCCTGCACGGTTGCACCGAGCAGGCTGTCGAAGAGCGAGCCAGCCAGGCCTCCGAGCGCCGCGACGCCAATGAGCGCGGGCTGCCCTTGGGCCAGGCCGGCCGGGACGCCGATCAACAAGGCGCCTCCGAGCGCGGCCAGCGAGCCAGGCAGGCTGATCGCGCCCGAGGTCCCCGCCGGCACGCGTTCACCGGTCGTGATGCGTCGCGGCGCCTGCGGGGCAAGCACACCCAGTTCCGTCGCCCACGTGTCGGCATTCACCGCCGCCAGCGCGCCCGCCAGCCCGGCCAACCATAGCGGGCCGCCCGTCAGCCCGAAACCCACGGACAGCAGCGCGGCCAGCGCCCCGTTGGCGAGGACCTGCCCGTGGTCACGCCGGCCTCCCTTGGAGAAGGCGATGGCCACGCTGCGCTTGCGCGCGCCGCCCACGCGCGACAGCCCACTCGAGGAGAAGAAGAAGAGCAGCAACAGGACTGCCGGGAGCGGGCCCCCGATGCCGAAGGTCAGCGTGCCTATGACGATAGCCGCGGCGGCACCGCTGCGCGACAGCGACCCGGCAGCCTGTGCGCCGACGGCAACGACGACCGCCAGCAAGATGCCTCCGGCCAGTTGAAGCAGGTTCAGCGCAATCCTCCGGCCACTCGATCCAGTCGTCCAGGTAGCTGGACAACCTGTGGATAACCGTCCCGCGATCTGGGGATAACCAGTTGCGGCCTGTGCATAAGTCTACCCGGCCGCGGCCAGGATCTGAAAGCTCGCCCCCCACAGTAGCGCCGCCACAAGCACGGCGATTCCCCACAGCCCGTACGCCAGGGGCCGTTGGTCGTCCTTGCGGTACAGCCACAATCCCATCACCAGATCCACGAGCCAGCACAGCCCGGCGATCAGCGGCAGGAGCAGGAGCCGGGTGGGCGACACGAGCGTGTCGGGCCTGCCGAACGGGTCGAACCCGAAGGGAACCTGCGCCGGGAGCGTCGACGCCCGAAAGGCAAGGAAACCCAGGAGCAGCAGCGCCAGCGCCAGGCCGGCCAGCACCAGAACGCGTGCCCATCGGTCAGCCCACACGCGGTTGAACAGGAAATCTGGCCGCAGACGCAGGGCGTCGATGCGCTCGAGCGAACCCATGCGCACGACGTCGACATACGCTTGGCGAAAGCCATCGCGATCCGTCGGCGAGATAGCCATCCATCGATCGGGCAGCTGGACCAGCAGCAGACCCTCGGGGCCGGTGGTGGCGAAGAACTCGACCTCGCCCATGCCGATGATCGATCGGCGGCCGACGACGCAACCCGGCCACCACAACCCACGCCCTGGCGCCAGCGGGGCTTCACCCGCTTCCGGCAGGCGCACCTCAAGCACGTCACCCAGCGGGACATGCTCCACGGCCAGCCCCCAGCGCAGGCGGAAGCCATCGCGGTCGAGGTGGTAGCGCGCGCTGAGCAGGCCGTAGATGCGGTAGGCCACCAGCAGAGCTGCCGGTACGCCCAGGAGCGGCAGCGCTATCCAGACCGCGATCCAGGCCGAGAAGCCGACGCTGCTCAGCTGGACGACGCCCAGCACCGCAGCGCCGGCGGCCAGCGATAGCAACAGCAGGCCCAGGAGCATTCCGATCCAGCGCGGGGGTCGAAAGGTCATGCGCAAGACACGGGGGCGCTTCGCCGCGCCCCCGTCCAGCCTCCCTCAAGACACGTCGCTATTTGGCCTGCGCCGGGACTTCGACGTATACCGGCTCGACCCAGTGGCGGTACTTCGGCACCCGCCCGCGCAGCAGGTCGTCGTACATCTGGCGCAGCCGGGTGGTGATCGGCCCCATCACGCCGGCCCCGACGGCGCGCCGGTCGACCTCGGTCACGGCCGTCACCTGCGCCGCCGTCCCGGTGAGGAAGAACTCGTCACACACGAAGACTTCGGTCCGATCGATCGGCCGCTCGACCACCTCGACGCCGAGTTCCTCCTGGGCCAGGATCATGATCGAGCGCCGCGTGATCCCCTCCAGGATGTTCTCGGTGACCGGCGGCGTGATCAGGCGCCCTTCCCGCACCATGAAGACGTTCATGGCGCTGGCTTCGGAGACATGGCCTTCCTGCGTCAGCACCAGCACTTCGTCGAAGCCCGAACGGGCGGCGTCGGTCTTGATGAAGGCCGAGTTGACGTAGGCGCCGCAGATCTTTCCTCGCGCCGGGATGGCGTTGTCGTCGACCCGGCGCCAGGCCGAGAAGGTCACGTGCGCGTCGTCGTCGCGCTCAATGTACTTGGTGAAAGGCATCGAGAAGATCGTCAGGTCGTCGCGCAGGTCGTGCAATCGCACGCCGATGACCTCGGACGACTTGTAGATCAGGGGGCGGATGTAGCAGTCCCGCCGGTAGCCTTCGGCGCGGATGACCTGCAGGGCCAGGTCGGTCATCGCCTCCGGCGTCAGGTCGATGGTGCAGCACAACATCTTGGCGGAGTTCAACAGCCGGATGAAGTGATCGCGCGGCCGGAAGATGTACAGCTGTTCCTGGTCGGCATTCCAGTAGCCGCGCATCCCGCCGAAGGCGCCCGTGCCGTAGTTCAGGGCATGCGTGGCCACACCGACACGGGCTTCAGAATACGGGACGATCTTGCCCTGGAAGTACGCGAAGTGGGGGAGTTCAGTGGGGCTCGCCACGGGTTCCACCTCCTCGGGAGGACGGGGCATACCGCGCTGCTCCGGAGACTCATTATAGCCCGCGCCGAACGCCGCTGCCAAGATTCCCATCGGCGGCTCCCGGACGAAGGCCATGTGGGCCTATGCACAATGGGCCCCGGCAGGTGGACTGCCGGGGCCCGCGGATGTCGGGAAGCCTGGATCTCAGGCCTCGCGGAATTCGCCGTCGATGACCTCGCCCTGCGGGTTCCCGCCGTCTGTTCCGCCTGCGGCGGGCCCCGAGGGACCTTCGCCCTGTTGGGCGTACATCTGCTGGCTGAGGGCATACGAGGCCTGCTGCACCTCTTCGGTCAGGCGCTTGATGCGTGTCACGTCATCGCTCTTCAGCGCCTCACGCAACTCGGCGACCTTGCCCTCGATCTTCTGCCGGTCGCCTGCCGGCACCTTGTCCCCCAGGTCGCGCATTGCCTTCTCGGCCTGGTAGGCCAGCGAGTCGCCCTGATTGCGGGCGTCGGCCAGCTCCTTGCGCTTGCGGTCGTCGGCCTCGTGGCGCTTGGCTTCCTGGACCATGCGCTCGACGTCGTTCTTGGCCAGGTTGGTCGAGGCGGTGATGGTCACCTTCTGCTCGCGCCCGGTGGCCTTGTCACGCGCCGTGACGCTCAGGATGCCGTTGGCGTCGATGTCGAACGAGACCTCGATCTGCGGCATGCCGCGTGGCGCCGGCAGGATCCCCTCCAGCCGGAACCGGCCGAGGGTCATGTTGTCCCCCGCCATCGGGCGTTCGCCCTGCAGCACGTGGATATCGACCGCCGTCTGGCTGTCTTCGGCGGTGGAAAACACCTCGCTCTTCTTGACCGGGATGGTGGTGTTGCGCTCGATCAGCGTGGTCATCACACTCCCCAGCGTTTCGACGCCCAGCGACAGCGGCGTGACGTCCAGGAGGAGTACGTCCTTCACGTCGCCCGCCAGCACACCGGCCTGGATGGCGGCGCCGACGGCCACGACCTCGTCCGGGTTGACGCCCTTGTGAGGATCCTTGCCCGTCAGCTGGCGGACCAGGTCCTGGACCATCGGCATGCGCGTGGCACCGCCCACCAGGACCACCTCATCCATCTGCGAGGCGCTCATCTTGGCGTCACGCAGCACGGCCTCGAAAGGCGTACGCACGCGGGCGAGCAGGTCTTCGGTGAGTTGATCGAACTTCGCCCGGGTCAGCTTCATCTGCAAGTGCTTCGGGCCGCTGGCGTCGGCGGTGATGAACGGCAGGCTGATCTCCGTCTCCGAGAGGGTCGAAAGCTCGATCTTGGCCTTCTCGGCCGCTTCGCGCAGCCGCTGCAGCGCCTGGCGGTCCTTGCGCAGGTCGATGCCGTCGCTCTTCAGGAATTCGCCCGCCACCCAGGTCAGGATTGCCTGGTCCCAGTCGTCGCCGCCCAGATGGGTGTCGCCGTTGGTCGCCTTAACCTCGACCACGCCGTCGCCGACCTCGAGCAGGCTGACATCGAACGTCCCGCCGCCCAGGTCGAACACCAGGATGGTCTCGTTCTCCTTCTTGTCCAACCCGTAGGCCAGCGCCGCCGCCGTGGGTTCGTTGATGATGCGCATGACCTCAAGGCCGGCGATCTTGCCGGCGTCCTTGGTCGCCTGGCGCTGGGAGTCATTGAAGTAGGCTGGAACGGTGATCACTGCCTTGGTGACTGGTTCGCCGAGGTACGCCTCGGCATCCGCCTTGAGCTTGGCCAGCACCATGGCCGAGATCTCCTGCGGCGTGTACTCCTTGTTGGTGGCCGGGATCTTCACCCGCGCGTCGCCGCTCGGGCCGGCCTCCACCGGGAACGAGACCATGCCCCGCTCGATGCCGACCTCGTCATAGCGGCGGCCCATGAAGCGCTTGATCGAGTAGACGGTGTTCTCGGAGTTGACCACCGCCTGGCGTTTGGCCGTCTGGCCCACCAGGCGCTCGCCGTTCTTGGCAAAAGCCACCACCGATGGACACAGTCGCCCGCCCTCGGCCGTGGTGATCACGGCGGCGTCGCCGCCCTCCATCACCGCCACCACACTGTTGGTCGTTCCCAGGTCAATACCGATGATCTTCGACATGTTGGTTTCCCTCTGTCGGCCCATGCCGCACGCCACCATGGGCGCGGCAAGGCCCCGATATCCATACGTCTAGGCTATCGTAGGCCAGGGGCGCAAGATTCAGGTTAACAAGACATCGGAGCCAGATTGGCAGCCGGGGCCGAGGCTGCGCTGCAGTCGGGTATACTCGCCCGGCAGGGGGAAGAGAGGGGGGCCATGCCAGGCTTGCTCACATTGATTGGATCGGGCGAGGTGTCGGCCGGCATGACGCGCCTGCACCGGCATCTGCTCGCCCGCCTCGACGCCCCAGCCCGACCGGCCTTTGTCGACACCCCGGCCGGGTTCGAGCTCGGAGCCGAGACGATCCACGAACGCTTTCGCGACTATGTCGAACGGCGTCTCGAGCTCCCGCTGGCGCTGGCTTCCTACCGGTCCGCATCCACTTCGTCGGAATCGATCGCCCGGACGCTGCAAGCGCTGGCCGACTCCAACTACATCCTGGCCGGACCCGGCAGCCCAAGCTACGCCGCCCGGGAATGGCGGGGATCCCCCGTGTACGACGCTATTCTCGCTCGTTGGCAGGCCGGCGCCCAGCTCGTGTTTGCGTCGTCGGCGGCTATCGCCCTGAGCCGCTATCTCCTGCCGGTGTACGAGATCTACAAGGTCGGCGCCCCACTGCACTGGCTGGACGGGCTTGACCTGCTTGGACCCTATGGGCTGTCGCTGGCGATCGTCTCGCATTGGGATAATGCCGAGGGGGGAACGCACGATACGCGCGCCTGCTTCATGGGCATGGACCGCTACGAACGGCTGCGCGCCATGCTGCCCCCGGAGGCGGTCACGCTGGGCATCGACGAGCACACCGCCTGCACCGTGGACCTGCAGGCCGGGACGGTCGAGGTGCGCGGCCGAGGCGGCGTGGCGATTTTCGGCACTGGGCGGAATGCACGCCACACGCACGGTGAGACCTTCTCTCTCGACGAACTCCGGCCGCGCGGCACGCCCACCCCTGCACCGGCCGCCGACGCATCGCCCTCCGCGCCGGAGGCCGATCCCGCGCATCTTTCCACGGCGCGCGACCTGCTGGCACAGGGTCAGGTGGCAGCCGGCCTGCGCCGCCTGGCCGAGGCGGCCCCACCGGACCTGGCGCCGCTCCTCGCTCTGGCGGCTCAATCAGCCGAAGGCCTGCGCCGCGCCGACCCGGCGCCGGAGGCGCTGATCGACCTGCTCCTGGAGCTGCGCCGGACTTTGCGCAACGCCAAACAGTGGCAACTGTCCGACCAGGTGCGCGACGGGTTGAGCGCCCTGGGCATCAGCCTGCAGGATTCGCCCGCCGGGACCACCCGGACACGCGTCCCTTAGTCGCCTGGCATCACGCCTTCCATCTGCCCGAGAAGCGAACGCACCGCGGCGAGCTCGGTGCGTTTTGATCGGTTATCGCCCACGACCACCAGCGTCGAACGGGGCGCCTGGGAAGGTCTCCGCCCCGCCTTCAAACACGCGAGCATGAACCTGGCTTGTGGATGTGCGGCCTACATCGGCGAGCGTTTGACGGTCATGGGTATGCCCCCTGTGGGTCCGCGCATGTACAGCACCAACTCGTCCGTGCCGCAGGAGTAGTCCAAAGGCCCACACGGGATCAGTGTGAATTCTGGCCCGCCTCCCGGCACTACGCTGCTCCTGCCTTGCTTGAACGCCTTCCACTCGGCGACTTGCTTCTGGGTGCCGCTGTTGACCAGCGGCAGGGCTCCGCCGTCCGAGGAATACCCACCCGTTGTCAGGAAGACCGCGGCACCCTCCAGGTACTTGTCGGGGCCCAGGTCAATGTGCAGGACGAAGCGATCGGAGCCGTATTCGTACGCTCCCTCCGACAGGTTGAGGAACAGCAAGCCATCGGACACGCGCAGGTTCGGCACCGGGACGAGCGTGGCCACGAAGATGTCCAGGTCGCTCGTGATCATCGTTCAGTGGCCCTCCAGGCAAGGATCCATGGACGACTCTGCGTGCAGGTCGGGCTCGTAGAGGGGAAGCGTGCCCGTGACTTCGGGTTCAGACAGGGTGCAGCCGGACAGCACGATGGCTGCCAGCCCGCAGGCTAGGGCCAAACGCATCCATGCACTTCCGCCAAACATGCTCGCCTCCTCATGCGCACGCGATCCATGGGCGCACGATGAGGCCTGGGCGGTGGCGTGTCATGGCTATCTTGGTCCTATTTATCGCTTTATGTCCGACAGGCTCGGCCACCAATCGGGTCCGGGGTTCGTGTGCTCTGGCAACCAGCCCTGCCGGGACTTGCAGCCACGCCCGGCGCTAGAGACTCGCCCACCCGGGCGCCAGCGTGACGGGCCAACCCGCGTTTCGCCCCCGTCTACGTCTGCTGGGCAACGAAACGGGCTATGGCTTCAGCCAGGTGATCCGCGACCTCGACCGGCATCCCCTCGCGCGCGTGCGGCTTCAGGCGCAGATCGATCGGGTCGTTGACGTAGTCCACAACGATCCAACGGCCGTCAACCAGGCGCGCCACTTCGGTGGAGAAGACCTGCAGGCGGGCGATCCCGGACGCAACCTGGACCACATCCCACAGCTCATCCAGATTCCATCGCCGCCGGGCTTCCGCGTCAATCCATTCCCCGAACAGACGCGTCCGGTCATCCCACCAGCACGGCACAACCGTTCCGCAGACGTAGAACACGCGGAACCATGCCCTCCGGCCGTCGACGACCTCCGGTTCCACCAGTTCCTGCAACAGCAGAGCATCGTCGGGCATGTCGCGCCGTGCCTGCTCCACCTGGTCCCAGGAGCGCGCACCCAGGGTCACTCCCCAACCGCCGCCCCCCAGGTCCGGCTTGATGGCGAAGGCGGAGCCCAAAGGGGTGAGGTCGGGCAGCGCGTCAAGCACGGGTTGCTGCTTCCAGGCAGGCACGAGCAGCGTGTACGGCGTGTGCAGCCCGGCGCGGATGAACTCCCAGTGGACATTGGATTTCTTCCAGATGCGGCGGCGATCCAGCGGAGGATTGAGGAGCAAGCCGACATTCGCTTCCGCCCACGCCTCCAGCGGCTCAAAGGCCGGGTCGGTGTCTGCCGCCCGATCCAGGAAGACCCGTGCCGTCAGGTCACCCCGCCGTAGCCGTTCGAACGTGTCGGCCAGCGAACGAGGGTTCACCGTGACCAACGACTGGCCGGCGGCGCGCAGCGCCTGATTCAGCCGATCCAGGAACGGCTCGTCATACGGCCAGTCGTAGGCCACCAGTAGGTCGGCTGCCCGGCGATCCATCACGGCGACATCCTACCCCGGCGAGGGCGGGGCAGCGACCATGTTATAACTATGTCAGCGTGGGAGGTAGTGGTATGGATGGCCTGGAACGCTTGCGCAGTGAGAAGGACGCCTTCTTCCGCAGCGACGCCGATAGCCCACTGACTCCGGACCAGCAGCGCACCTTCACCGGCCTGCGCTACTTCCCTGTCAATCCAGCGCTGGAGCTCGTTGTGGACATCGAGGCGTTCGAGCCAAAGACCGATATCGAGATGCAGACGACGACCGGTGAGCTGCGCGTGTACGAGCGGTTCGGCCGCATTGCGTTCGAGGTCGAGGGCCAGGCCGCCGGCCTGACCGTGTACCGCGCCGACGAAGCCTTCTTCCTTCCCTTCGCCGATGCCCTGGCGGGGAAAGAGACCTACGGTGCCGGCCGCTACCTTGAGCCCGAGCGGCTGCCGGACGGCCGACTGCACGTCGATTTCAACCTGGCCTACAACCCGTACTGCGCCTACAATGCCCGCTGGTCGTGCCCGATCACGCCGGCCGAGAACCGGCTGCCGGTGGCGATTCGCGCCGGCGAGATGACCTTCAAGCACGAGCGCGACTGACGGACGATGCGGCGTTCTCCTCTGCCGCGCGGGATCCCTGCCCCGCTCATTCACCCGCGGCCGCTTCGAGAATACCTGGCTCTGGCTTGCAGGCGAGTAACGGGCGTGCCTCCAACCCCCGACGCCGGGCTCCATCCAGGAGCCCGGTTTCGATTCCCCCACCGGCGCCACGACCGCACCGATCGGCGCAAGGTACTCATGCCTCGTGGGGCCGCTTCCTGTGTCACGCTGACAAGCAAGGACACGGGGTACCGATGGGGGACATCGCCCGCACGCGGATCGTCGAGCGCGGGTCCCGAGGGGGACACTCGGGGTCTGAAGATTGCGGTTCACGGATGCCGGAGGGTGATCCGCGGCGCCGGACGGTTTCAGGTACGGAGGGATCCTGCCCGCCCGTCTACTCCGCGTCCTCCCAGCGGCGCGGACGGAGAAACCTGCGCCGGAAGGTGTGCAGGCCGATCAGGACGGCGAACTGCACCGCGGCCAGCACGATCGTCGAGAACTGGTCGAAGTAGAAGACCATCAGGTCAACCACGGTCAGCGCCAGCAGCAGCCCAAGCCAGCCGAGATCGATCCCCGCCGCCTCGCGGCGAAGCAGCAGGGCCGTGGCGGCGGCGACCAGCATCAACCCGATGATCCCTTCGAGGATCAACCAGGCTTCGAACCAGGCCAGGGCGCGCACGCCGCCGACGCGCCCGGCGGCTACCAGGGGGAACAGCAGCGCCTCCACCCGGTCAGGGCGGCTGGCCGCGCTCCACACCGGAAGGCTTCGCCAGATGCCCAGTCCGCCCAGGGCCGCCAGCCCGCCGACCAGCGCCGCACGCGCGCGTGCCCGATTCATCCAGCGGGTCTCCCAATCGCGCCAGCGCCGGGCGAGTGTCTCGAACCATCCGGGCTCCCTCGCCGCCACACGCACGGCGTCGGAGTGCAGATAGTCCAGGAGCTCACACGCCAAGCGCGCCATCTCCGGCGCCTGGGCGATTTCCGTCACCCGGTGCAGCCGCGTCTCGATGGCCGCGCGCTCATGCGCCTCCAGATCACGGTCGAGCACCTCCTCCAGCCCCTCGAAGGCCAGGTACAGTTCCGTGCGCGCATCGCGCGGCTTCGGGCGGCGTACCTCCATGTACAGCAGCACGGTCAGCAGGAAGAAGGCATACACGATCGGCGCCGCGGCAGGGTAGAAGTAGTCGTTGGTCTGGGTGATGAACTTGCCGACCTCGTCCATGAACAGGCCGGCGCCAACACCGGCCGCCAGGGCGGCCGTTGTGTATACCCAGCGGTTGGCAAACAGGATGGGCAGCAGCGCCGCGCCAAAGAGCAGCAGCCCGCCCCACAGCACGTGGGCGATGTGCAGCTCGCCGGCCGCCAGGCGCGGGTAGCCGGTGAGCTCGAGGATCAGGCGCGTCGCCCCCACGCTGGCGGCGAAGCTCAGCAGCATCAACTGCACGGAGGCGCCAGCGTGCTCCCTGCGCACCGGCTGGAGGATGCGCCGGAGGAACCGGTGCAGCGTCATCCTTGTGCCTCCTGGGTCCGTGCCGCACGCGGCAGCCGCAGGAGCAGGATCGCGGCCAGGAGCGCCATGCCAGCGCCGAAGAGGAACGGCGCCGAGGCGCCCCAGCCCTCCCACGTCCCGACGCCCTGCCACAGCACCCCGGCCAACAGGCTGGCCGGCAGCGCCGTCAATCCGATGGCGGCATGGAAGACTCCGTACGCCGCGCCGCGCGCTTCCGCCGGGACGAGATCGGCCACAAACGCCTTGGCGACGCCCTCTGTCAGGCCGTAGTACACGCCGTAGACCAACATCAGCAGCCAGGCCTGCCAGCCGGCACGCGCGGCGGCGAAACCGAGGTAGGTCAGGCCGTACAGCAGCCAACCCAACAGCAGCAGACGCCGCCGTCCCAGCCGGTCCGACAGCGCGCCGGCCGGCGCAGCCACCGCCGCGTAGACCAGGTTGAATGTCAACATCATCCCCAGGACCGCCACAACGCTTAGCCCCGCATCCTGCGCCCGCAGGATCAGAAAGGCGTCCGACGAGTTGCCGAGCGTGAAGACGACCATGACGCCAACGAAGGTCAGGAAGGGGCCCCCCGGCAGCCCCCCCGCTTGACGCGCATTGCCCGGCGCCGCGCGCCGCGCCTCCCGCACACCGAGCGCCAGCACGGCCACCGCCAGGAAGGCCGGCACCAGGCTGAAGAGCACAAGGCGCTGGAAGGTCGCCCGATCCAAGGCTGCGCCGCTGCGGGACATCGGCAGCAGGACGAGCAGGGCGATGCCGATGCCGAGGACGGCTCCCCCGGTGTCGCCGGCCCGGTGAAGGCCGAACGCCAGGCCGCGTTGTCGGCGATCGACGCTGTCCGCCACCAGCGCATCGCGCGGCGCCGTGCGCAGCCCCTTGCCGGCCCGATCGGCGAAGCGCACACCAAGCACCCATCCCCACGTCGTCGCCAGATACAGGAACGGCTTGGCACAGGCCGACAGCCCGTAGCCGAGGATCGCCAGGCCCTTGCGCTGTCCGAGCCGATCCGACAGCCAGCCGGAGGCCATCTTCAACAGGCTGGCGGTCGTCTCGGCCGTGCCCTCGATCAGCCCGATGGCCGATGTGCGCGCGCCAAGCACGTTGGCCAGGAACAGCGGCAGGACATTCGAGACCATTTCCGACGAGACGTCGGTCAGGAAGCTCGTGAGCGTGACGACCCACACGTTGCGCGGCAGCCCCGCCCCGCGCACCTCCGGCGCGTGCTCGGTCATACCCCCACCCCACGCGCCCGGCCCGGGACCCGCGCAGTCCGTATGGCGCTCAGCAGCGCCTCGGCCCTTCGCCGCCCATCGTCCAGTGCGTGCGCCCCATGCTTCGTCGTTCGATAGACGCGCCGCGCCCGGCTATCCACACGTGCCTGCTGGCTCTGCAGGTGTCCGGCGCGCTCCAGGGCATGCAGCGTCGGATACAACGTGCCCGGGCCCACGGTGTACCCCTGCCGCTGCAGTTCGTGCATCAGCCCTACGCCGAACACCGGTCCGTCGAGGGCGTGGTACAGGATATGCAGGCGCAGGAAGCCGAGGAAGACGTCGCGCACCGGGTCGTCGGGCATCATATCGCCTCACGATATCGTCTTCCGATAGTATAGCGCCCAGCCCAAACGGCGTTAACCGCCAGGCGCCAGCCGCACCCGGAGGCCAAGCTCGTCGGTGTGTGCCGCGGCCGAGCGCTCCCCGCTGCGCAGCTCGACCACCCAGCCTGCCGCTGCGCCCGCCGCACACGTCTCCCCACGTGCAGGCAGGCCGAGGCAACCATCCGGCCACTCGGCCGTACGGTACCCCACCACATCGACGCTGGCAGGCTCGATGCCCAGTGACTCCGCCCACGCCAGCAAGGCAGCCGTCACGGCCGGAGGGTATGGCTCCTGCGGACGATCCGTCGGCACGGTCAGTGGATCCCCGAGCAGCCCACCCAGCAGCAGGATCACACCGCCTTCCGTCCCCGGGTAGACGACAATCACCCGACCCGAGGACCAGGCCGACACGCGCCCATCTCCGGGTAGCGGACCGCCGGCGATCGAACGGCCGTCGGGGGTGATCGTCAACGCCATGCGTTCCGCATCGGCCGTCGATGCGTAGGCATAGACATACACCAGCTCTCCGTCGACCTGCAGCACATCGGCCTGCTCGGCGCCCAAGCCCGCCAGCGGCGTGCCCTCACCGGCCTCGACCGACGCCCCGGCCTGACGCAGCGCGGCCGTGAGCTCCTGCGCCGAGGCCAAGCCGTCTGCACCCTTCGGCTGGCACGCGCCGGCCACCAGCGCCACCAGCCACACCAGCCGGCCGACCCTCCCAAGTGCGTATCGCATGGCTGTCCGTCCAGCAATCTCTTCAGGGGCGTGCCCGCCGACAACTCGCTTGAGGCACGCCTGCGCCGTTCGGCTCCCCGGTTGACGCCAACCGTCACGCGCCGTATGCTCAAGTGGCGCGAACCGCGCGCTCCCGTGCGGAGGGGATCGATGGCCGAAGTGTACATCATCGCCGCGGCGCGTAGCCCGATCGGCATCGGCAAAGCCGAGTCCGGCGCCCTGTTCCCCATCGCACCGATCGATCTGGCGGCGCTGGTCCTGCGCGAGGTCATCCGTCGCGCCGGCGCCGACCCGGCCCAGGTCGACGACGTGGTCCTGGGCATCGTCACCCCGGTGGACGACCAGGGCGCCAATCTGGCGCGGCTGGCCACGCTACAGGCCGGCTTCCCGCCTCGCGTGCCCGCTGTCTCGCTCAACCGTATGTGCGGCTCCAGTCAACAGGCGATCCACTTCGCCGCCCAGGCGATCCTGGCAGGTGACATGGACCTGGTGGTCGCCGGCGGGATCGAGATGATGTCGCACCAGCCGCTGGGCAGCGACTACCCCAAGAACTGGCCCGCCAACTTCCCCTACCGGCTGGTGCACCAGGGGATTAGCGCGGAAATGATGGCCGAGTTATGGCATCTCAGCCGCACATCGCTCGACGACTACGCCTGTCAGAGCCATCTGCGCGCCGGAGCCGCCATCCAGAGCGGCGAGCTGGCCGGCCAGATCGTGCCGGTTGAGATCCCGACCGATGACGGCGGCGTGCGCCGGGTCGAGATCGATCAGGGCGTACGCATGCCTCCCAACCGGGAGAAGATGGGCGCCCTGGCACCGGTGTTCAAACCCGACGGCGTGATCACCGCCGCCAACAGCAGCCAGGTGAGCGATGGGGCGGCGGCGGTGCTGCTCGCCTCGGAAGCCTACGTGCGGCAGTCGGGTGTCGCCCCGCTGGCGCGCCTCGTCGCCCGCGCCGTCGTCGGCTCCGACCCGGTGCTCATGCTGGATGGACCGATCCCGGCAACCCGGGCCGTCCTTACCCGCGCCGGGCTCAGCCTGGAGGCGATGGACCAGATTGAGATCAACGAGGCCTTCGCCTCGGTCGTGCTGGCCTGGCAGAAGGAGACCGGCGCCGATCTCGAGCGGGTGAACCCGGATGGCGGCGCCATCGCCCACGGTCATCCCCTGGGCGCGACCGGCGCGGTGCTGATGACCAAGCTGGTCGATGGCCTGCGGCGGCGGAAGGGCCGCTATGGCCTGCAGACCATGTGCATCGGCCACGGCATGGCCACCGCCACCGTCGTCGAGCGGCTGTAGCCCAACAGGCTCGCGGTAGAATCAGCACAGGAGGCGGGTATGAGCGAACACGATCAGCCCAGTTTCTCGGGCAAGGCATGGATGCCCGACGAGGCGCGCCAGCACTTCCGCCAGGCACGGGAGGAGATGCGGGCCAGCCTGCGCATGCTGGTACCGCCGGAGTACATTCAGCACCGCCGCGCCGCGCGCCGTGAGGCGCTCCTGGCGGTGCGCAGCCTGCTGGACCATGCCCTGAAGCGGCTCGACGAGTCCAGCAAAGCCTAGGCGGACCGGACGCCGACGCCCCGGATCGACTCCGGGGCGTTCCTTTCGGGTTCCCACTCCGCCGGCATGAGCGCGGACGGAGCGTGCATCTCGGGTCTCGACGGCGTCCCGGATCCGCACCTATACTTCGCCCATCGACTCGACTGGAGGCACCCATGGTGCGCGTGGCCGCCGTACAGATGCAGCCGGCGCTGCTGGACGTCCAGCAGAACCTGGCGCGTGTCGCCGATTGGGTCCGGCAGGCTGCGGCACAGGGCGCGCGCCTGGTTGTCTTCCCGGAGCTGGCGTTGAGCGGCTACGCGATCACTCCCGACGAGGCGCAGGCCGCTGCCATGCCCATCCCCGGTCCAGCGACCGACCTTCTGAGCAGGGCCTGCGCCGAGACCGATACCCACGTGGTCGTCGGGCTGCTGGAGCGCGACCCCGAAGGCACGCTCTTCAACGCCAGCGTGCTCATCGATCACCAGGGGTTGCGGGCGGTCTACCGCAAGACTCATCTTCCCTTCCTGGGTATCGATCGCTACCTGGCAGCCGGCGACGCCTTCGTCCCTCCGGTCGATACGTCCGCCGGACGCCTGGGGCTGCTGATCTGCTACGATCTGCGCTTCCCGGAGCCGATCCGCGTTCATGCGCTGCACGGCGCGCAGGTCATTGCCCTGTCGACCGCCTGGCCGGCGGCCGCCACGCTCTACCCCGAGTTCATGGCCCGCAGCCGGGCGGCGGAGAACCGCGTGACGCTGATTGCCGCCAATCGCGTGGGTGAGGAGCGCGGCACACGCTACCTCGGCCGCAGCCTGATCGTGTCGCCGGAGGGTGACGTGCTGGCCGAGGCGCCGCCGGATCAAGAGTACTTGCTGCTGGCCGAGATCGAGCCGGCGCAGAGCGACATCAAACGCCTGGTGTTCGCGCCGGGCGAGTACGAGCTTGACCTGTTCGGCGATCGCCGCCCTGAGCTGTATCGACCGATTACGGAAGAGCCGGGAGTCCAAACTGCCTAGGCGCACATGCGGTCCACCGCGGCCGATCCCATGAACGCCACGGAGTTTTCACCAGCATGAACCTGCAGCATCTGTTTAGCCAGCTCGGCAACCCGATCCTAACCGCCCTGCTGCGCTCCCCGCTGCACGCCATGATGGATTCAGGCACGATGCTGATCTCCGTGACCGGCCGCCGCAGCGGGCGGATCTACACCACGCCGGTGAACTACTTGCCGGATGGGGATCGGCTGACCATCATCAGCCTCCGGGAGCGGACCTGGTGGCGCAACCTGCGCGACGGCGCCGAGGTCGGGCTGCACCTGCGGGGAACGCCACGTCGCGGCCGGGCGTCTGTCATCGAGGACGAAGCCTCGGTCGCCGGAGCGCTCGGCGGCTACCTGCGTCGGGTTCCGGCCTATGCCCGCTTCCTTGGCGTTCACCTGGCGACGAATGGGGAGCCCGAAGGCGAGGGTTTGGCGAACGCGGCTCGCACACGGGTGATCGTGACCATTCATCTCGCCTGACTTTCAGGGCCGGATTGTCTTGTCGAGAGGGTTGCCTCGAGGCCGAAGAGGGATGCGGGTCCGGAGTCCGGGAAGCCACGGACCCATGCCGTCATCGGAGGGAGGTGCGTTGTGGAAGGTAGTGGTACCCGCGAGGTCATCCAGGTGGTCACGCCGCGTCGCGTTCTGGAGGGAGCCGGCGTGCGGCTGCGCCGGTCGTTCCCCTCTCCGGCGATGGATTATCTCGATCCATTCCTGCTGCTCGACGACTTCAGCTCCGACAACCCGGACGATGTGCTGGCCGGTTTCCCAATGCATCCTCATCGCGGCATCGAGACGGTGACCTACATGCTCGCCGGGAGCGTCAACCACCGCGACAGCCTGGGCAACGCTGGGACCATCGGCGCCGGCGATGTACAGTGGATGACGGCCGGAAGCGGCATCCTGCACGAGGAGATGCCCCTACCGATCGACGGTCGCATGGCCGGCTTCCAGCTGTGGGTCAATCTCCCGGCGGCATTGAAGATGACCAACCCGCGCTATCAGGAGCTTGCCGCGGACCAGATCCCGCTGACCAGGACACCGGAAGGCGCCTCGATCCGAGTGGTCGCCGGTGAGGCACTGGGCATCCGTGGGCCGGTGACCGAGATTGCCGCGCAGCCTGTGTATCTGGATGTGCAACTGCCGCCGGGGACGGACTTGCGCCATCCAGTCGCCGAGGGGCACACGGCCTGTGCCTACCTTTTCGAGGGCTCGGCCACCTTTGGCAGCGTGCACGTGCAGGCGCCGGTGCTGGTCATCCTCGGGCCGGGCCAGGGGTTCGCGGTCCGCTCGGGCGACGGCGGCGCCCGCTTCCTGCTGCTGGCCGGCCGACCTCTTGGCGAGCCAATCGCCCGCTATGGGCCTTTCGTGATGAATACCGCCGGGGAGATCGAGCAGGCGCTCGACGACCTGCGCCGCGGGACGTTCATCCGAGTCCGGCCTCCTCAATGACGGCTCACTCGCAGCAGGAGACTGTTATCGGATTGGCGCCGGGCCCGACGATGGCGGAAGACCAGGCCGGCATGGTACGCAAGGTCAGCAAGTACCAACGATCACGCCGCGCGTCTTGCCCCGTCCCGCACACCAACCCATTCGAGAGGTGACCATGTCGGACACTGCCGCTCTTGTACGTATCCTCTTCCTCGGCCTCGCCGCCCTTGGCGTGGCGGGGATCTTCGTGATCCGGTTCTTCCGCCGGCGCATGCTGGGTCCGGAGGCCATGGCGCCCTGGAAGAATGCCCGCCCCGTACCCCTGACGCCGTCGGAGATCAGAGTCCTGGAGCAGTGGCAGCGTCGGATGCGCTGGGTGGCCCTGGGCACGCTGTTCTACCTGGGCGTGATGGTGGGATTCGCTTCGTCGGTGCCCCCGGAAGCCCAGGTTGCGCGTTGGGTGGCCCTGCTGATCCTTCCGGCAATGGTCGTCGGCGGAATCGTCCTTCAATTCAGTGCGCGCTGCCCTCGCTGCGGGATCCGGCTTGGACTGCAGTCCAGCCTAGCCGTTCCTGCCGCATGTGAGCGCTGCAACGTCAACCTGCACCCCCCACAGGACACTCCCCAGTCGGGACCGCCGCGCTCTTGACCACGGCGGTCCTACGTCATCTGCGCAGCACAAAGGCCAGCGCCACGAGTGCGGTCAACCAGGCGGCCAGCGTCAGGCGCAGGTCGGCCCGGCCGTAGAGGACACCGCCGGTTAGCATGAGACCGGCAAACGCCACTGCCGCGGCCACGCGGTGCAGCGCGCGCTGCAGCCGGTTCAGTTGCTCTTCGAGTTCCGGAGCCGCCAGGGCCCGAACCGTCAGTTCGCCGCGTTCCATCTGCTCCAAGGCCGCATCGAGACGGGCCGGCAGACCGACCAGGCGGCGGCCTTCCTCCGCGACCCACGTGAGTGCCGCCTTAAGCCAATCGCCCCCGGCCTCGCCCACCCAGTGTCGGGCAAAGGGCGCCAGTCCCTCGAACAAGTTGAAGTCCGGGTGGAGTCCGGTGCAGATGCCGGATAGTATTGCCACGCACCGCCCCAGGAAGAGCAAGTCGGCTGGCAGCTGAAACGGGAGCTCAAAGACCACGTCGCGGAACTCATGCGCCATGCGCCGAAGTTCCCGGCGGTCGAGGTGGGTGAGCTCCTGCATGCTCTTGCCCCACAGTTTGTCGAACATCGTCCGTTCGGCCTGCCGCAGGCGGCGCGTATCCGCGCCGGGGAGCAGCACGCCCAGTTGTTCATACGCACCCGCCAGCCGGTCGACATCGCGGACGCTGAGGCCGATCGCCAGGTCACGCAGGCCGCTGCGCAGGCTTTCCGAGACATGCCCGACCATGCCGAAATCCACGAACACCAGCCGCCAGCCGGAGGGACCATCCGGCTCGACGAACAGGTTCCCGGGATGCGGATCAGCGTGGAAGAAGCCTTCATCGAAGATCTGATGCAGGTAGGTCCGGAAGAGCCGGTCGGCCACTTCGGCCCGGCTCACGCCTGCGGCCTCGATGGCGGCGAAGTCCGTGATCTTGAGCGCGTAGACATCTTCGAGGGTCAGGATGCGGCGTGTGCTGTAGCGGTCGAAGACGCGCGGCACGCGCACCCCGGGATCGCCGGCGAACATGGTAGCGAAGCGGCGGGCGTTTTCGGCCTCGGCGATGTAGTCCACCTCGGCCCACAGCGTCCGGCTGAACTCTGCCACCAGCGCATCCAGGTCTGCCCGCCTCGCCACCGGTGGGTAGCGCTTCAGCCATCCCACCACGATGCGCAGTGCCGCCAGGTCCACTTCGAGCAGCTGCCGGATGTCCGGACGCTGGACCTTGACGACCACCGCCTGATCTCCCAGCCGCGCCCGGTGTACCTGGCCCAATGACGCCGAGGCCAGCGGCGAGTCGTCGAAAGTCGTGAACACCTGGGCTACCGGCCGGCCGCATTCCTGCTCGATCACTCCCCGCATCGCGGCCGTCGCTTCCGGCGCCACCTCATCCTGGAGGCCGGCGAGCTCAGCGGTGATCGACTCGGGGAGCACATCGACCCGGGCGGAAAGGAACTGCCCCACCTTGATCCACACGCCTCCGAGGCGCGTGGCGATCTGGTCGGCAAGCCCCTCGGCGAGGTACTGCGCCGAGGTGTCCCGACTGCTGTTCTCGAACGTGAGCACCGCCACGCTGCGCACCGCCGGACCTGCGACCAGCCGGGCGCACGGCGGCGGCGTGCCGTCGGGGCACTGCTGGCCTGCGGCCGGACGCACGGACGCACCGACGCAGCAGACGCACAGGAGAAGTGCGCGGGACAGAACGAGGTGGAATCGCAAGCCGTAGGGTGCAGTGGGCACCACCCTACGTCAAGCGCGCCGGGCAGCTCCTTAGGGAACCCGAGTCGTTTTGTCGGGTATACACTTGAAAGCGGTAGAGTCCGATGTTCCCTCGTGGTTTGGAGGTCCTATGCGTCCGGTGCCTGTGTTCGCGGTCTCATTGCTGCTCGGCGCCGCGGCGTGCGGCGGAGGAGGGAGCGGCAGCTACTCGACCGGCCCCGTTCCCGCCGTGAGC
>Ga0209253_10000608_pt1 | contig 31194 bp, 32 predicted proteins | sample FrelakmetBRP12BR_FD_187145 | JGI IMG/M metagenome (GOLD analysis project Ga0209253, IMG submission 187145) | Freshwater lake sediment microbial communities from the University of Notre Dame, USA, for methane emissions studies - BRP12 BR (SPAdes)... | ecosystem: Environmental > Aquatic >... | reverse complement strand
GTGCAGGTGCTCGAGAACAGCAACAACCAGAAGGCGATCGAGAAGGGCCGGGCGACGATCCGCGACCGGCTGACCCAGCTGGCGCCGATCATGCTCAAGAACAAGTACATGCTGGGCGACGACTTCTCGATGCTCGACGTGGCGCTGGCGCCGCTGCTGTGGCGCCTCGACCACTACGGCATCGACCTGCCGAAGACGGCGGCGCCGATCATGAAGTACGCCGAGCGGATCTTCTCGCGCCCCGCGTACATCGAGGCCCTGACCCCGTCCGAGAAGGTGATGCGCCGCTGAGGCGCGACAGGCTGCCTGCAATGGCCGAGGTGTCGACCAAGCCCTACCTGATCCGCGCCATCCACGAGTGGTGCTCGGACTCGGGCTACACGCCGTACATCGCGGTCGTGGCGGACGACAAGGTGAACGTTCCGCGCGAGTTCGTGAAGAACGGCGAGATCGTGCTCAACATCTCGCCGCTCGCCACCAGCCGGCTGAGCCTGGGCAACGAGTTCATCGAGTTCCAGGCGCGCTTCGGCGGCGTGGCGCGCGAAGTCTCGGTCCCGATCGAGAAGGTGATCGCGATCTACGCGCGCGAGAACGGGCAGGGCATGGCGTTCGACCTGCCCGGCGCCGCGACCCCGGCCGGGGTTCCTGCTGCGGCGGCGAGGCCCGAAGCGTCGGCGCCTGCGCCGGTGGTGCTGGTGCCGGTCGACCGGCTGGTGGCGCCGACCGTCCCCACCGACGATCCCAGCGAGCCGCCGACTCCGCCGCGCCCGGGCGATCGGCCCAAGCTCACCCGGGTCAAGTAACCTTTCGTCCGGACTCGCGTCCATGACGGTCGCGGGTCGGTCTCCACGCCGGCATAGCTCAGTTGGTAGAGCATCTGATTTGTAATCAGAGGGTCGGGGGTTCGAGTCCCTCTGCCGGCACCACTTCCTCGCGCTGACTTCGTTCGACGCCATCTGCCGGACGCGCAGGGGCACTGCCGCATGCGCCGGTACCGCCCCGGAACGCGGTGTCAGGCGCGCTGCACTCCGACCTGCCCGTTCCACCGCGGCGCGAGATCGTGTTCGATGTCGAACAGGTCGAGCACGCGCGCGAGCGTGTGGTCGACCATCTCCTCCAGTGACCGGGGCCGCTGGTAGAACGCCGGGACCGGCGGGAAGATGACGCCGCCCATCAGCGTGACCGCTTCCATGTTGCGGATGTGGGCGAGGTTCAGCGGCGTCTCGCGCGCGAGCAGCACCACGCGCCGGCGTTCCTTCAGGCAGACGTCGGCGGCGCGCGCGATCAGGTTGTCCGCCAGGCCGTTCGCGATCGCGCCGAGCGTCTTCATCGAGCAGGGCGCGACCACCATGCCGGCCGTCGCGAACGATCCGCTGGCGACCGACGCGCCGATGTCGTTGACGTTGTGAACCACGTGGGCCAGCGCCTCGACGTCACCGCGCTTCATGTCCAGTTCCTGGTGGACGTTGAGCACGCCCGCCGACGAGAGCAGCAGGTGGGTCTCGATGCCCGGCAGCTCGCGCAGCCGCCGCAGCAGCTGCACGCCGTAGATGGCGCCGGTCGCGCCGGTGATCGCGACGATCAGGCGGCGCATCGGTTCGTCACGCGGACTCGGCTTCCCTGACCAGCGTCTGCAGTTCGCCCGACTCGAACATCTCGGTCATGATGTCCGAGCCGCCGACGAACTGGCCGTTGACGTAGAGCTGCGGGATCGTGGGCCAGTTGGCGAAGTCCTTGATGCCCTGGCGAACGCCGTCGTCCTCGAGCACGTTGACCGTGACGAGGTTCTTCGCGCCGGCCTGCTTCAGCAACTGGATCGCTCGGCCCGAGAACCCGCACTGGGGGAACTGCGCCGTGCCTTTCATGAAAAGCACGACGGGATTTTCGGTGACGGTCTTCTGGATGAATTCCTTGGCGTCCATGACAGCACTCTTGCAAGGGAGGAGTTCGAGCGAGTGTAGCGAGCGCGCCGCACGCGTCAAACCGGGACTTGCCTGACCTGCCCGAGGGTCACGCGCGGGTGCCCGGCGCCGTCCGCGCGCGCCTCCGCGCTCAGGCCGCTTTGGGCGAACAGCGCCGCCACGGTCGCGGCTTGGTCGTACCCGTGTTCCACCAGCAGCCACCCGCCAGGCGACAGTCGCCTCCCGGCGCCGGTGGCGATCGCCTCCAGGCACGCGAGGCCGTCCCGTCCGTCGGTCAGCGCGCGCATCGGCTCGAAGCGCAGGTCGTCCAGGTGCGGGTCGCCGGCAGCCACGTACGGCGGGTTCGAAAGGATCAGGTCGAACGTCGCGTCGACCGGCAGCGCGTCGTACCAGTCGCCGGAGCGGAACGCGACCGCGGCGCCGAGGCGCTCGGCGTTGCGGCGCGCGATGGCGAGCGCGCCCGCGCATGCGTCCGTGGCGGTTACCTGCGCTGCGGGGCACTCGAGCGCGAGCGTCACCGCGACGCAGCCCGATCCGGTGCCGAGATCGAGCACGCGCGGCCGCTCGATCGCGCGCATGCGCTCGAGCGCGAGGTCGACGAGCAGTTCGGTCTCGGGCCGGGGCACGAGCACGTCCGGCGTCACGGCGAACGCGCGTCCGTAGAACTCCTTCTCGCCGAGCAGGTACGCCAGCGGTTCGCCCAGCGCGCGCCGGCCCGCCAGCGCGACGAAGGCTTCCGCGTCCGCCGCGGCGACGGTCGTTTCCGGATGGGCCACCAGCCGTTCGCGTGCGACTCCCAGCCGATGCGCGAGCAGGGCGCGGGCCTCGAGCAGCGGCAGCCCGCTCTGCGCGATCAGTCCGGCGACGGTGGACCTCACGCCGCGTCGCCGAGCGCGGCCAGCAGCTCGGCCTGGTGTTCGGCCGCGAGGCGCTCGGTCAGCTCGTCGAGGTCGCCGTCCATGATCGCGTCGATCCGGTACAGCGTCAGGTTGATCCGGTGGTCGGTGACGCGGCCCTGCGGGAAGTTGTAGGTGCGGATGCGCTCGGAGCGGTCGCCCGAGCCGATCAGGCTCTTGCGCGTCGATGCTTCCTTCGCCTGCTGCTCGCGCGTCTGCTGGTCCTTGATGCGCGCGGCGAGGATCTTCATCGCGCGGTCGCGGTTCTTGTGCTGCGAGCGGTCGTCCTGGCACTCGACCACGATGCCCGTCGCCAGGTGCGTGATGCGCACCGCGCTCTCGGTCTTGTTGACGTGCTGTCCGCCCGCGCCGGAGGCGCGGTAGACATCGACGCGGATCTCGGTCGGGTCGATCTTCACGTCGTCGATCTCGTCGGCTTCCGGCAGCACGGCCACGGTGCACGCCGACGTGTGGATGCGGCCCTGCGCCTCGGTTTCCGGCACCCGCTGCACGCGATGGCCGCCCGACTCGAACTTCAGCTTCGAGTACGCGCCGGCGCCGACGATGCGCACGATGACTTCCCGATAGCCGCCCATGTCGGAAGTGCTCTCGGAGATCATCTCCGTGGCCCAGCGATGCCGCTCGGCGTAGCGCATGTACATGCGCAGCAGGTCGCCCGCGAAGATCGCCGACTCGTCGCCGCCCGTGCCGGCGCGGATCTCGAGGAAGATGTTGCGGTCGTCGTTCGGATCCTTCGGCAGCAGGAGCCGCTGCAGGTCGGCTTCCAGCGTCTCGATGCGGCCGCCGGCGGCGTGGATCTCCTCCTCCGCGAGCGCCTTCATGTCCGGGTCGGACAGCATTTCCTGCGCGCCCGCGAGCTCGGCGCAGGCGCGGTTGTACTCGTGGAAGCGCGTCACCACGGGTTCGATCTCGGACCGTTCGCGTCCCATCGCGCGGAAGCGGTTCATGTCGCGCGCCGCTTCCTCGCTCGCGAGTCCGCGGTCGATCTCCTCGAGCCGGCGGGCGAGCTGCTCGAGCTTGCTGTGCATGGACGGTTTCATCGAATCGCTTCTCTTCGGATCGGGATGGGCAGCGGGCGCGGGTGCCCGGCAGGCGCTCGCGGTGCGAGCGGACAGCGGCCCGCGCGGCCAGGCCTGGCGGCCCGGGCACGGGCGGCAGCTAATGATCGGAGCTGGAGTAGAACCGGGCGAGCAGCGACTGCAGGCGGGCCCGCTCGTTTTCCTCGGTGGCCTCGCGCAGCGCGCTCATCGGGTCGTGCAGGAACTTGTTGGTCAGCGCCTGCGACAGGTGCTCGATGACCGCCTCGGGCGAGTCGCCCTTGGCAAGCTGCTTCAGCGCGCGCTCGAGTTCGCGGCGGCGCAGCGTGTCGGCGCGCGTGCGCAGGTCCTGGATGACCGGGACCGAGCGGCGCGCCTTGATCCACTCCTCGAAGTCCCGGACCCCGCTCTCGATGATCGCTTCGGCCTGCGCGACGGCGGCCTGGCGCGCCTCGCTGCCGCTCTGGACGATGCGGCCGAGGTCGTCGACCGTGTGCACGTAGACGTCGTCGAGGCGGGCGACTTCGGGCTCGACGTCGCGCGGGACGGCGAGGTCGACGATGAACATCGGCTTGCGGCGGCGGCTCTTGATCGCGCGCTCGACCATGCCGAGGCCGATGATCGGCAGCGAACTGGCGGTCGACGACACGATGATGTCGAAGCGCGACAGCGCTTCGGGCAGGTCGCCGAGCTTCATCGGGTGCGCGTGCAGCTTGTGCGCGAGCGCTTCGGCGCGCTCCAGCGTCCGGTTGGCCACGGTGATGGATTTGGGATGCTGCGCGGCGAAGTGCGTGGCGGTGAGCTCGATCATTTCGCCGGCGCCGACGAACAGCACGTTTTCCTGCGACAGGTCGCCGAAGATGCGCTGCGCGACGCGCACGGCGGCCGCGGCCATCGAGACCGACTGCGTGCCGATCTCGGTGGTGGTGCGCACTTCCTTCGCCACCGCGAAGGTGCGCTGGAACAGGTGGTTCAGCAGCAGGCCCAGGCCGCCGGCGTTGCGGGCGAGCTTCTCCGCCTGCTTCATCTGGCCGAGGATCTGCGGCTCGCCGAGCACCATCGAATCGAGGCCGCTGGCCACCCGGAAGGCGTGCCGGACGGCGGTGTCGTTCGGCAGCACATACGAGTGCTTCTGCAGCTCGTTGACGTCGAGCCGCTTCTCCGCCGCGATGAACTGCGTGAGCGCCTGCTGGGCGCGCTCCGGCTCGTGCACCGCGCAGTAGAGCTCGGTCCGGTTGCAGGTCGAGACGATCGCCGCCTCGGTGATCCGGCCGCCGGCGGGCTCCGCCAGCATCTCGCGCAGGCGTCCGATCGTCGAGCCTACTTCGTCGGGGACGAACGCCACCCGTTCGCGCACGGCGAGCGGCGCGGTCGTGTGGTTCAGTCCCAGCGTCAGTAGCTGCATTGAAGGGGCGCCGGGGAGGTCGGGCCGGCTGGACATCGGGAACTTCCGTTCGGGCAGCAAATTATAGGGTTCGCGGCTCCCCGATCGGAAAGTCGCGTCGAGGGCCCGGCCTGCGCTGGATCAAGGCGCAGAGGTCTGCGGCCGATGGAATCGGCCTGCCGCGGGGCAATAACGCCCTTCCGGGGGGATGGGAATTCACCCGCCTTCCCGCCCATTCCCGGGGAGGGGACCGGAGCACTTGTCCTGTCAGATCGCTTTCGCGTTCGCCAGCGCGGTCACGAGCGACGTCGCGAAGTCCGCGATCGTCGCCTGCATGCTGGTGGTGGGCGTGGTCGTCGACGAACCGGACCACAGCACCATGAAGTCCTTCGCGTCGAACAGGCGGGTGTCGACGACGACGTTCTGCACCGTGTAGACGCTAGGCGGGATCGCATAGGCGGACGCCCACATCCCGTGGTAGAAGCCGTAGAAGCCGCCCCACCCGAAGCCGTACGGCGGACCCATCACCATGCCGGGGCTGACGCGGACCTCGTTGATGACGCTGATCGTGCGCGAGATCAGGACCGCATCGGCGCCGGCGTCGCGGACCGCGCGTTCGATGGCCGGCTGCGCGGCCGGACCGTCGTCGGGAAGGCTGCGGTACGAAGGCTGCGCCTTGACGCCGCGCGCGGCGAGCTGCGCGACCATCGTGTCCTCGTAGACGCGGCGCGCGGTCGTGTCGCGGCTGATGCCGATCACGAGGACGTTCCTCACCGGCAGGCGGCTGCCCGCCTCGGGATTCAACCACTGCGCGTTGAACTGCGTGCTCGCGCACGCCGACAGCAGCAGCGCCGCGCCGCTGAGCAGAGCGAGCCGGGCTGCCAGGACGATGGGACGGTTCACGATGCCTCCTTGCTGCAGCGGTCGCGCTACTTCAGCGCTTCCTGCTCCATCCTGAGATAAGTGCCGTACGCGTTGATCCGGTTGGCGGCCTCGAACGCGGGAACCTTGGCAAAGCGCGACCAGTCGACCGCGGCGTAGGCCTCGTCGAACGGCGAGAGGTCCCGCACGGCCCTGCCCATCTGCTCGCGCAGGAAGCGCAGGTACTCGCGCGTCAGGTCGATGTCCGGTTGCGGATTGCTCGACGCACTCCCGTGACCCGGGATGACCATCGCCGGCTTCAGCGGGCCGATGCGGTCCATCGCCGCCAGCCACACCTTGCTGTCGGCGTTGCCGACGAAGGGAATGCGGCCGCTGAAGTAGAGATCGCCGGCGATCAGGACGCGTTCGCCCTCGACCCACAGCATCAGGTCTTCCGGCGAGTGCGCGCCGGAGACGTCGATCAGCCTGAAGCGGACGCCGCCGCGCTCGAACGGCATCTCCCGGGACGCCCCGAAGTCGAGCCAGCGCGTGGCGCCGACCAGGCGCGTGTCCTGGTCGACGTCCGGCCAGAGATCGCGTCGCCGCTGTTCGAGCCGTTCCTGGGCGGATGGGGAGCCGGGCACCTCGCGGCCGTTGGCGTGCGCCCAGACCTCGACGCCCGGACCGGCGAGCGCCTGCAGTCCGTAGAAGTGATCCGCGTGGAAGTGGCTGACGATGACGAGCCGGATCGGCTGCGTCGTGACGCTCGCGATCGCCGCCTTCATCGCCGCGCCGAGGGTCGGCGTGCCGAGGGCATCGAACACGACGACGCCGTCGTTCGTCACGACGAAGGCCGCGTTGGAATTGAAGGCGCGGTTGGCCGACGATGCCATCGCGGGCTCGCCCTCGAAGTAGTACACGCGTTCCGAGGCCTTCTTCGGCTGCAGCTTCATCGGCACCGGTTCAGCGCCGGCCACGGCGGTGAACAAACCGAATGTGATGGCGAGCAGGGCGTGAGCGAGGTTCATTGACAGGCTCCGGTTCTCCTCTGGGTCAATCGTAGCGGCCCAGCCGCACCTGCGTGTTGCCGGGCTTCAGGTGACGCAGCGACGGCATCACGAGCACCGTGTCGTCGTACGGCGCCATCCACGTGCGGTCGCCGTCGCGCGCGATCGGTGTCCCTGCCTTGCGGACCACGCTGAGCCCCACGACCGGGACCAGGAACTGGAAGTCCATCGACTGCACGACGACCGGTTCGGTGACCCGCACGACCCGCTGTTGCGCCGGCAGCGGCACCTTGAGGTGTGCCTTCACGCGGTCGAACGGGACGATGCCGACGGCGGCCAGGAAGCGCAGCGTGGTGTCGATCGCCACGTCGGCCGCGGACCGCTCCCAGTGCTGGCCGCACTCGACCAGCAGGGCCTGGCGCGGGCTCGCCGGGTCGTTGAAGCCGCCGCGGTCGCGCATGCGAAGACCGGCCGGATGCCCGGTGTCAATCAGCAGGTCCGCCGGCATGCCGATGCGGCGCGCGAGTTCGAGGTGCTTGTCGATCATCCCGCACACGCCGATGGGCCGGCAGGGATCGTGCATCGAGTGGATGTCGAGCAGGAAATCGGCCTGGTCGACGAAAGGCCGGAGCTGGCGCGCGCGGCGCAGTTCGACCGAGTCGCGCGGACCGAACAGAACCTCGTCGGCCCACACGCGGTTGTGGTCCTCGTCGATACAACGCGAGGCATCCGGGTCGTCGAAGTCGAAACGCCTGAACGCCTCGACGTTGGCGAAGGCGAGGATCAGCCGGCCGGCGTCCGGTCGCAGCCCGGAACGGAACATGAAGTCGAGCGCGATCGCGCCGCAGATCTCGTTGCCGTGGGTCAGCGCCTGCACCATCGCCGTGGGGCCGGGCCGTCCGGAGTCGAGGACGTGCACGTAGTCGACGCCGGCGTTGCCATCCCGGTACGGCGCGATCTCGGGCGGCTGGATCTCGATCGGGTAGTGCTGGGTGGTCATCGGTTTCGAAGGAAGTCGCGAATGGTTTCGACCAGGGTGGTGAGGTCCTTCTGCAGCGTCGCGTAACCCTCGTTCGGCACGCAACGCTCCTCGTCCATGTAGAGGTGCTTGTTGATCTCGACCTGCAGGCTGTGGCGTCCGTGCGCCGGATCCGAATAGGCACGCACGAGCTCGACGCCCTTGTACGGATCGTTGACCTTCACCGCGTATCCCATCGACGACAGCGCCTGCCGCACGAACTCGGTGAATGCCGGGTCGCAGGTCGTCTGGTCGCGGTCGCCGAGCACGAAGTCGGCGCGCTCGGTGCCTTCGCCGCCTTCGCCCATCTTCCCGGCCACCGAGTTCATCGAGTGGCAGTTGATGTGGAAGACCTCGCCGAACTGCGCGTGCGCGGCGTCGATGAGCTGCCGCAGCGCACCGTGGTACGGGGCGTGGACCCGCTCGATGCGCCCGACGACTTCATCCACGGTCAGCCTGCGGCCGTAGATCGCGCGGCCGTCGTCGAGCGTGCGCCAGACCAGCGCCTTGCCGATCGCGGCCTTACCGCTCGGCACGAATTCGTGCGGCCAGCGCCCGCCTTCGATCAGTTCGAGGTCGATGTCGCCGGCGTGCCGGTTGTTGTCGAGGTAGGTGCGTGGAATCTCGGCGGCGAGCAGCGGAATGCCGAGCTCGGTCGCGGGCAGGTACAACTGGTCAATGAAGCAGTCTTCGCCGTCACGCAGGTCGAGTTCGCCGACGACGGCGTCGAAGTCGGACGGAAAGCGGAATCCGGAGTGCGGAGAGTCGAGGACCAGCGGGACAACGGGCACGGCCGGGCCGTGCAGGCGGAAGGCTTCGTGTTTCATGACGGTGTGGAGTCGTTCAGGTGGCAGGCCGATTGCCGGCCCGGCGCGATCTCGCGCAGCAGCGGCGCTTCGGACGAGCAGCGCGGCATGGCGCGCGGGCAGCGCGGGTGGAAGTGGCAGCCCGTCGGCGGATTCATCGGCGACGGAATCTCGCCCTTGATCGGCACGAAGGTGCGGCGCTTGCGGTCGATGCGCGGCACTTCGGTGAGGAGTGCGCTCGTGTACGGGTGATTGGGCGCGGCGAACAGCGCCTCGGTCGGCGCGATCTCGACGACGCGGCCGAGATACATCACCACCACCCGGTTCGACAGGTGCCGGACGACGCCGAGGTCGTGGCTGATGAACAGGTACGTCAGCCGGAACTCGTCGCGCAGGTCCATGAAGAGGTTCAGCACCTGCGCCTGGATCGACACGTCGAGCGCCGCGACGGCCTCGTCGCACACGAGGAACTCCGGCTTCACGGCCAGCGCGCGGGCGATGCCGATCCTGGCGCGCTGGCCGCCCGAGAACTGGTGCGGGTAGCGGCGCACGTAGCCGGGATCGAGGCCGACCCGCGTCAGCAGCTGCGCCACGTAGTCCTCGACCTGCTTCGCGTCGACCAATCCGTGCACGCGCGGCGCCTCGCCGATGATGTCCGCCACCCGCATCCGCGGGTTCAGCGACGCGAAGGGGTCCTGGAAGATCATCTGGACCGGACGCTGCGCACCGTTGATGTGGTGGATGGGCTGCCCGCGGTAGCGCACCGCGCCCTCGGTCGGCTCGTACAGGGCGCAGGCCAGGCGGCCGAGCGTCGACTTGCCGCAGCCGGATTCGCCGACGAGTCCGACGACTTCGCGCTCGTCGACCGCGAACGTCACCTGGTCGACCGCGTGCACGGTGTGCTCGCTGACGCTGGCGCCGAGCCTGCGCGCGAATCGCTCGATCACGTCGAGGCGCTTCGAGAAGCGCTTCGAGACCGCGTCGAACTCCAGCAGCGCGCGGCTCCGCGGACCTGCGGCGGCGCTCATCGTGGCCCCTTGGCGCCCAAGCGAGTCGCGAAGCGAGTCGCGCTCCCGAGAATGCCGTCCGCGCATGCATGCGCGGACGCGGCGGCCGGTCGGCATGCCGCAGGGCATGCCGACCTACCGGCCGCCGTCCCCCCAAGGGGGAGCGAGCGCCTTCGGAGCGGCCGGGCGGCGCTCACGCGGCCTCCCGCACCGCGTCGAGCGGGTAATGGCAGCGCAGCGAGCGGCCGTCGACGGCGGTCATGTCGGGCATCGTGCCGCAGGCCTGTCCCGCGCGCTGGCAGCGGTCGCGGAACGCACAGCCCGCGCCGAGCCGGAGCAGCGAAGGCGTCGAGCCGCTGATCTGCTTCAGGCGCTGCCCGGGCGCCGTGGCGGCCGGCACCGAGTCGAGGAGGCCGCGGGTGTACGGATGGCGCGGTCCGTCGAGCACCTCGCCGGCGTCGCCGATCTCCACGATGCGCCCCGCGTACATCACTGCGATCCGGTCCGCGAGGCCGGCCACGACCGCGAGGTCGTGCGTGATCCAGATCAGCGAAGTGCCCGACTCGCGCGTCAGCTTCTGCATCTCGTACAGGATCTGCCCCTGCACAGTGACGTCGAGCGCGGTGGTCGGCTCGTCCGCGATGATCAGCTCGGGGTTGTGCAGCAGCGCGATGGCGATGGCCACGCGCTGGCGCATGCCGCCGGAGAACTGGTGCGGATACTGCTGCAGCCGTTCGGCGGCCGAGGCGATGCCGACGCGCGACAGCGCCTCGATCGAACGGGCCCGGGCGGCCTGGCGCGAGACGCGCTCGTGCGCCAGCACCGTCTCGACCATCTGCGTCTCGATCGACAGGACCGGGTTGAGCGTCATCATCGGGTCCTGGAAGATCATCGCGATGCGCTTGCCGCGCAGCGCCCGCATCCGCTCGGGCGGCGCGCCGACCAGTTCCTCGCCGTTGAACCGGATGCTGCCGCCGGCCACGCGGCCCGGCGGGTCGATCAAGCCGATGATCGAGAAGCCGGTGACCGACTTGCCCGAACCCGATTCGCCGACCAGCCCCAGCACCTGGCCGCGGACGAGGTCGAACGACACGTCGGCCACGGCGGGCAGCAGGCCGTCACGCGTGGCGAACTCGGTGCGCAGGTTGCGGACCTCGAGCAGCGGCGCCGTCATCTCGCCAGCCTCGGGTTCAGCACGTCGCGCAGCTGGTCGCCGACGAGGTTGATCGCGAGGATCGTCAGCAGCAGCGCGATGCCCGGATACACGCTGATCCAGTACTTGCCCGACATCAGGTACTCGTAGCCGTTGGAGATCAGCAGGCCGAGCGACGGCTCGGTCGGCGGCAGGCCGAGGCCGAGGAACGACAGCGTCGCCTCGAGCGCGATGGCGTGCGCGACCTGCACGGTGCCGACGACGATCAGTGGCGGCAGCGCATTGGGAAGCAAGTGCCGCAGCACGATGCGCGCGCCCGACAGCCCCAGCGACCGCGCCGCCTCGATGTACTCCTTGCTGCGCTCGACGAGCGCCGCCGAGCGCGCCGTCCGCGCGTAGTAGGCCCACTGCACGGTGACGAGCGCGATGATGATCTTGTCGATGCCCTTGCCGAGCACGGCGAGCAGGATCAGCGCGACGAGGATCGCCGGGAAGCCGAGCTGGATGTCGACGATGCGCATCACGATCTGCTCGAAGCGCCCGCCGAGATAGGCGGCCAGCACGCCCACGACCGAGCCGATCGACAGGGCGATCACGCCCGACAGCACGCCCACCATCAGCGACACGCGCAGCCCGTACATGATCGCCGACAGCATGTCGCGTCCCTGGCCGTCGGTGCCGAGCCAGTAGGTCAGGCCGTCCATGCTCTTGGCGCCCGGCGCCTGGCGCGCGTCCATCAGGTCGAGCTTGGTCAGGTCGTACGGGTCCTGCGGCGCGAGCCACGGCGCGAACAGCGCGACCAGCACGATCAGGAGCAGCATGGTCAGGCCGAGCATCGCGAGCCTGCTCTCGGCGAACTGGCGCCAGAAGCGGCCCCAGGGCGTCTGCGCTGGCTCGACGGTTGCCAGGGGCACTGGAGCGGCGCTCATGACTTCACGTCCGCCAGCCGCACGCGCGGGTCGAGGATCGAGTAGAGCAGGTCGACCGCGAGGTTGATCAGGATGAACATGAACACGACCACCAGCAGGTACGCGACGACGATCGGGCGGTCGAGCTGGAAGATCGAGTCGATGACGAGCTTGCCCATGCCCGGCCACGCGAAGATGGTCTCGGTGACCACGGCGAACGCGATCACCGAGCCGAGCTCCAGCCCGATCACGGTGACCAGCGGGATCATGATGTTCTTCAGCAGGTGCACGCCGATGACGCGGCGTGTCGAAAGGCCCTTGGCGCGCGCGAACTTGATGTAGTCGAGCAGGCTCTGCTCGCGCACCTGCGCGCGCGTCAGCCGGATGATCAGCGACAGCTTGAAGAGCGCGAGGTTGATCGCCGGCAGCAGCGCGTACCGCAGGCCCTCGGCGTTGAGGATCGACAGTTGCAGGCCGAGGAACTCGGTCGTCGGCCCGCGGCCGGTCGACGGCAGCCAGCCGAGCTGCACCGCGAACACGATGATCAGGATCAGGCCGACCCAGAAGGTCGGCAGCGAGAACCCGAGGATCGACCCGGCCATGATCGCCTTCGACACCGGGCTCTGCGGCCGCAGGCCGGCGTACAGCCCGAGCGGGATGCCGAGCGTCACCGCGATCACCATCGCGAGGAAGGCGAGTTCGAGCGTCGCCGGCATGCGCTCGAAGATCACCTCGAGGGCGGGCCGCGCGTACACGAAGGAGTTGCCGAGGTTGCCGGTGAACGCGCCCTTCACGAAGGTCAGGTACTGCTCGTGGATCGGCTTGTCGAGGCCGAGGGCGGCGGCCGCGCGTTCCTTCTCGATCTGGTCGGCCGACGGATTGACGAGGATCTCGACCGGGTCGCCGATCAGGTACAGCCCGCCGAACACGAGCACCGACGTGATCGCGAGGACGAGCGCGGTCTGCGACAGGCGGCGGAGGATGTAGACGAACATGAGGTCGCGGCGGCAGCCCGTGAATTTTCCTGCTTTTGCTTCGCGGCCGCCGCCCGGCCGCCCGAAGGCGGCCGCGCTGATCGACCGCGCCTCGTGCACGTGCGCCGCGCAGCGGCGCGTACACGAGGCGCGCGCTACTTGGCGGGCCGCGTCTCGAACGCGAAGGTGTACTGGTCGGCGCGCGCCTTGTACGCCAGGTCCTTGCGCGTGGCCCACGTGCTGACCTCGTAGTGCAGCGGGACCAGGCCCATCAGCTCGCCGACCGCCTTTTCCGACGCCCGCGCCAGCATGATGCCGCGCTTGGTGTCGTCGATCGTGGTCATCGCCTGCGTCAACAGGGCGTCCACGCCTGCGTCGGAGAAGCGGCCGCGGTTGGCGGTCCCGAGGCCCGCCTTCTGGTCGAAACTGGCCAGCAGCGCGCGCAGCGGCGACGATGTCTCCCCGGTTTCCGCGCCCCATCCGGCGAGCAGGAAGCTGAACTCCAGCTTCGTGCCGCGCGAAAAGAAGACGTTCGACGGCATCGTCTCCAGCTTGGTCGGGATGCCGTTGCGCGACAGGTACTGGGCGACGGCCTGGGCGACCTGCGCGTCGTTGATGTAGCGGTTGTTCGGCGCGTGCAGTGTCAGGCCGAATCCGTTCGGGTAGCCCGCTTCGGCCAGAAGCTTCTTCGCGCCCTCGGGGTCGTATTTCTCGGGCTTCAGCGTCTTGCTGGTGCCGAAGAACTGCTCGGGCAGCAGCTGCCCGGCCGCGACCGCCTGGCCTTCCATGATGCGCGAGACGATGGTGTCACGGTCGATCATCTTCGAGATCGCCCTGCGAACGCGCGGGTCCCGCAGCGGATTCGCTTCCATCGGCTTGCCGTCGGTGGTCGTGACGAACGGCGAGTTCTTCTCGCGGCCGGAGTCCATGTGCAGGTAGATGATCCGGTTGGAGACGGCGGACGAAATCGTGACCCGGTTGTCCTTCGAAAGCTTGGCGATGTCCGCGGTCGGCACGCCCTCGATCATCTGGACGTCGCCGGCGAGCAGCGCGGCCACGCGCGCCGGCGCGCTCGGGATCATCTTGAAGCGGACGTTGTCCCACGCCGGCTTCTGGCCGAAGTAGGCGTCGTTGCGCTTCAGCACCACGCGGTCACCGGCGACGTACTCGACCAGGCGGTACGGTCCGGTGCCGATCATCGCCTTGCCGGAGTTGAAGTCCTCGGTCTTCGCCGTCTCTGCCACCGACTTCGGCAGGATCATCACGGCGACCATGTCGTTCGGCAGCAGCGGGTGCGGCTTGTCGGTCTTCAGCCGCAGCGTCAGGGGATCGACAGCCTTGATCTCGACGATCGGCCGCACGAAGAAGGCGAACGAGGCCGGGCTGTTCGGCACGTTCGGCACGCGCTTGAAGGTGGCGATCACGTCGTCGGCGGTGAAGTTCTGGCCGTTGTGGAACTTCACGCCCTTGCGCAGCTTGATCTCCCACTCCAGGTCGTTGATCGCCTTCCACGACTCCGCGAGGCCCGGCTGCATCCGCTGGCTTTCGTCCTGCCTGACGAGGGTCTCGAACACGTGGCGGCCGAGGCTGTTGTTCGGCGTCAGGTTGTGGAAGTGCGGGTCGAGCGACGTGACCGGCGTGGACAGCCCGATCGTCAGGTCGGCCGCGTGGGCCGAAGCGCCGAGCAGCAGCGACAGGATGGCTGCGCCGACGGCGCGATGGAAAGTGCGCAACATGGATTCCTCCGGACCGTGAGGCCGCTAGCTTATCCCTTCGGCGCGGGCACCCGCCGTATCGCGGCTCGGGGGCCGGCGGCAGGTGAAAACCCGCAGGGGACGGTGTGTCGCGAAAGCCCGGTGTTAGGCTCCGGCGCCTCTGCAAACCAAGGAACCTGCCGTGAAATCACCGCTGATGCATCTCGCCGCGGCCGTGGCCGCGCTGATCCCCGCGCTGTCCAGCGCACAGACCATCGTCGACGAGTGGCCCAACGTGAAGGTGCCCGCGGCGCCCGCGCTGAAGCCGGTGACCGTCGATCCGAAGACGACCGCGCTGCTGATGCTCGACTTCGTCGCGCCCAACTGCAATCCGCGGCCGCGCTGCCTGGCCTCGGTGCCCGGCGCGAAGAAACTCCTCGAGGAAGCGCGCGCGCGCGGCATGACGATCGCCCACGCCACGACGTCCGCCACCAAGGCGGCCGACATCCTGCCGGACCTCGCCCCGAAGGGCGACGAACCGGTCGTGTCGTCCGGCGTCGACAAGTTCCGCAACACCGAGCTAGAGAAGATCCTGAAGGACAAGGGCATCCAGCAGGTCATCGCCATCGGCACCGCGGCCCACGGCGCCGTCATGTACACGGCCAGCGGCGCGGTGCTGCGCGGCATGAAGGTGATCCTCCCGGTGGACGGCATGTCCGCCAGCGACCCGTTTCCCGAGCAGTACGTGGCCTGGCACATGGCCAATGCGCCGGTCATCGGGCAGAACGTCACTCTGACGAAGTTCGACCTCCTGAAGTTCTGACCTTCGGCGCTGGCAGGGGAGAGCCAGGGCCGGTCCGAGGACCGGCCCTTTTTGTCTGCGGTCCACGCGGAGTGCGGCCGCGCGGGGTATCTTTGCCAGCCTGAAGCAGAAAGATGAGCGGTCCCGACGAAGGACCCGCTTTGGCCTTTTTGTCAGTTCCACCCTGGGAGGGTTCGTATGTCGAGAAAGCAATGGATTGCCGGCGCTACCGCAGCGCTGGTCCTTGGCGTCACCGCCGGCACCGCTGTCGCCGGCCCGACGCTCGATGCCATCAAGCAGCGCGGGACGCTGATTTGCGGCGTGCATACCGGCCTGACCGGCTTCTCCGCGCCGGACAAGTCGGGCAAGTACGCCGGGCACGACGTGGACTTCTGCAAGGCGCTCGCGGCGGCCATCCTCGGAGCCGAGGACAAGGTCAAGTACGTGCCGCTGACAGCGCAACAGCGTTTCACCGCGCTGCAGTCCGGCGAGATCGACATCCTGTCGCGCAACACGACGTGGAATTCGAAGCGCGACACGACGATGGGCTCGGTGTTCGCCGGCGTGTGGTTCTATGACGGCCAGGCCTTCGTGGTGAACACCAAGAAGAACCCGAAGGTAAGGAAACTCGCCGACCTCAACAAGGCTTCCGTCTGCGTCGAAACGGGCACGACCACCGAACGTAACCTCGCCGATTACGCGCGCGCGAACAAGCTGACGTTCAAGCCGGTCGTCTTCGAAGGGCAGGAAGCCACCGAGAAGGCCTTCCAGTCCGGCCGCTGCGACGCCTACACGACCGACGCCTCGGGCATCGCCGCGATGCTGGTGAACCTCCCGAGCAAGGCGGACTACACCGTGCTGCCCGACATCATCTCGAAGGAGCCGCTCGGACCGATGCTGCGCCGGAACGACCAGGAGTTCTTCGCCATCGTGCGCTGGATGATCTTCGCGTTGCAGCAAGCGGAAGAGTCCGGCGTGACCAAGGCGAACGTCGCGCAGATGAAGAAGGAGAGCAAGGACCCGGCGATCCAGCGCTTGACTGGGGCGACAGGTGAAGTCGGCAAGGGTTTCGGGCTCGATGCCGACTGGGCGGTTCGCGCGATTTCGGCGGTCGGCAACTACGGCGAGATCTACGACCGCAACATCAAGCCGCTGGGCCTTTCGCGCGGTCCCAACGCGCTCTGGAACAAGGGCGGCCTGATGTATCCGGTGCCGATGGACTGATCGAGCGCCGATCCAATCCCTCCGGCGGGCCTTCCGCCGGAGGCGTCGGCCCTGATCCTCACTTGCCGTGCTTGCGCGCGGCGGCTCGTCCATGTGGGCTTCCGAACGATTCCGGAACCTCGTCTCCCAGCTGGCGCTGGTTGCCCTGATCGCCGCAGTCGCCGGCTACGCGGCGCACAACCTGGTCCACAACCTGGAGAGCCGCTCGATCACGATCGGCTTTTCGTACCTGTCGCAGGAAGCCGGCTTCGACATCTCCGAGAAGCTGCTGGAGTACGACCCGACCCACTCCTACGGCCGCGCCTTCGTCGTCGGCCTGCTCAACACGCTGTTCGTTTCCGCGGTGGCGATCGTCGCTGCCAGCGTCCTTGGCCTCGCGATCGGCATCGCGCGGCTCTCGCCGAACTGGCTCCTCGCGAAACTCGCGGGCATGTACATCGAGTCGGTGCGCAACGTGCCGCTGATCCTCCAGTTGCTGCTCTGGTACGGGGTCATCACCGACGTGCTGCCGTCGGCCGCCGCGGCCCTCCGCATCGGGCCGGCGTACCTGAGCCAGCGCGGCCTCAACCTTCCGTGGCCCGAGGCGCACGTGGGCTGGTCCGCTGCGCTGCTGGGTCTGGTGATCGCGTTCATCGCGACGCTCTTGTGGTGGCGCCGGTCCGTGCGCGTTCGGTTGCAGAAGGGCCATGCCCCCGCTGTCGTCTGGCCCGGCGTCGTCTTCTTCCTCGTGCTGCCGACGATCGGCTGGGCGCTGTTCGGCGCGCCGACCGGATTCTCGACGCCGGTGCTCGGCGGCTTCGACTTCGAAGGGGGGAAGAACGTCTCGCCTGAATTCACGGCGCTCTTCCTCGGCCTTTCGATCTACACCGCGGCCTTCATCGCCGAGATCGTGCGCGGTGGCATCCAGGCGGTGCCGAAGGGCCAGACCGAAGCGTCCGAGGCGCTCGGTCTCTCGCGCGGACAGCGCCTGCGCTTGGTGATCCTTCCCCAGGCGTTGCGCGTGATCATTCCGCCTCTGACCTCGCAGTACCTGAACCTGACCAAGAACTCCTCGCTGGCCGTTGCGATCGGCTACCCGGACCTGGTCAGCGTCTCCAACACCACTCTCAACCAGACCGGGCAGGCGATCGAGGCGATCGCGCTGATGATGGCCGTGTACCTGACGCTGTCGCTCGCGATCTCGGGGTTGATGAACTGGTACAACCATCGCGTGAAGCTGGTGGAACGGTGAGCGCCGCGGCGATCCGTCCCGTCGTTCGCCGCACGCCAGGCGCGCGTGCGATCCGCTGGTTGCGCGACAACCTGTTCTCCTCGCCTGGCAACGCGGTTACCACGGTCCTGGTGGCGGCCCTGATCGCCTGGCTGGGCGGGAAATTTCTTTCCTGGGCCGTGCTCGACGCGGTCTGGGGCCGCGTCGGCGTGGCGGCCTGCAACGCGGTCATGGGTGAGGGCGCGTGCTGGGCCGTGGTCGCCGAGAAGTGGCGGCAGATGCTGTTCGGCATCTATCCGCAGGCCGAGCAGTGGCGACCGGCGGCCGCCGTGGTCCTGCTGTGCGCCATGCTCGTGGTGTCCGCGATGCGCGAGTTCTGGCAAGTGCGGCGGTTTGCCGCGGTCTGGGTCGTCGGCACGGCACTGTGCGCCTGGCTGATGGGCGGAGGCTTCGGCCTGGCCCGTGTCGAAACCGCGCAGTGGGGCGGGCTCCCGATCACGCTGATGCTGGCCATCTACGGGACGCTGCTGGCGTTCCCGCTCGGCGTGCTGCTCGCGCTCGGCCGGCGTTCGCAGCTGCCGATCATCCGCTCGGTGTCGATTGCGTACATCGAACTGGTGCGCGGCGTGCCGCTGATCACGGTGCTGTTCATGGCCTCGATCATGTTCGCGCTGTTCATGCCGGAGGGGATCAGCTTCGACAAGCTGTTGCGCGCGCAGGTCGCGATCGTCCTGTTCAACGCGGCGTACATCGCCGAAGTCGTGCGAGGCGGCCTGCAGGCACTGCCGAGGGGCCAGTACGAGGCGGCGCACGCGCTGGGGCTCGGCTACTGGAAGACGCACCTGCTGGTCATCCTGCCCCAGGCGCTGAAGGTCACCATACCGGCGCAAGTGAACAGCTTCATCGACAACTTCAAGGACACGTCGCTGGTCATCATCGTGTCGATCTTCGACTTCCTCTACGCCGTCAAGCAGTCGGTCGTCAGCGACCTCGACTGGCGGCACTACTTCATCGAGGGGTACCTGTTCGCAATGGCCGTCTACTGGGTCTTCTGCTACGCCATGAGCCGGTACAGCCAGTGGCTCGAAAGACACCTCAACCGCGATCTCCGGGCCTGACCATGGAAACCCTTGCGCACAGCATCGCTGCGGACGCCGGCGAAATCATCACGATCCGCGGCCTCAACAAGTGGTACGGCGACTTCCAGGCACTGCGCGACATCCACCTGACCGTCCAGCGCGGCGAGCGCATCGTGATCTGCGGCCCTTCGGGTTCGGGGAAGTCCACGCTGATCCGCTGCATCAATCGCCTCGAACAGCACCAGTCCGGGACCGTGACCGTCGACGGCGTGGAACTCGACGACTCGATCAAGAACATCGAAGCCATACGCAATGAAGTCGGCATGGTGTTCCAGCACTTCAACCTGTTCCCGCACCTCACGGTGCTGGAGAACTGCACGCTGGCGCCGATCTGGGTGAAGAAGATGTCGCGTGCCGATGCGGACGCGACCGCGATGAAGCTGCTCCAGCGCGTGAAGATCGCCGACCAGGCGCACAAGTATCCGGGCCAGCTTTCGGGCGGCCAGCAGCAGCGCGTGGCGATCGCGCGTGCGCTGTGCATGTCGCCGCGCATCATGCTGTTCGACGAGCCGACCTCCGCGCTCGACCCGGAGATGGTCAAGGAAGTGCTCGACACCATGGTGACGCTCGCCCGCGACGGCATGACGATGCTGTGCGTGACGCACGAGATGGGGTTCGCGAGGGCGGTGGCCGACCGCGTGATCTTCATGGACAACGGGGAGATCGTCGAACAGGCCCCACCGCGGGAATTCTTCGCGAATCCGAAGTCGGAGCGCACCAGGCAGTTCCTGGACCAGGTGCTCGATCGCTGAGGGCTTCAGCCGGAATGATCGAGCACGTCCCAGCCCTGGTCCTTCAGCTGGGCGTCGATCCGGACGCGCGAGAAGGCTTCGTTCGTTCCCGGCATGAGCGGCTTGTCTCAGGCAGGACGCCGATGGTCGGACTTCGGCTGCGCCGTCCGCGTCGGAAGGCTTCGGATCTCGGTTCCGGCTTCCTGCTCGGCCATGCGCACGTCGTAGAGCGCCTGCAGGTTCATCCAGAACTGAGGATTCGTTCCGAACCAGTGGGCGAGGCGCAGGGCGGTATCGCCAGTGATCGCACGTTTGCCGTTGATGATCTGGCTGATGCGGTTCGCGGGCACGCGGATCTGGCGCGACAGCTCGGTGGGGCTGACGCCGAGTTCCTCGAGCTCGTCGGCGAGGACTTCGCCGGGGTGGATCGGTGTGCGGGCCATGGTCATGTTCCTCTCAGTGATAGTCCACGATCTCGACGTTGGACGGGCCGCGCTGGTCGTCGGGCCACTCGAAGCAGATCCGCCACTGCATGTTGATGCGGATGCTGTACTGACCCTTCCGGTCACCCTTCAGCATTTCGAGCGCATTGGATGGCAACGCTCGAAGGTCCGCGAGGCTGGTCGCGGCGTCCAGGATGTCGAGGCGCTTTTCCGCCTGACGGCGAAAGCCGTCGAATTCCCGGACGCGCCTGCCCTCGGCGAACTCCATCGTCCGCTTGTCGCGGTAGCTCAGGATCATCGAGTCCGAACATAGCCTCGGGGACGATGTACGTCAAGCGTACATTCGTCGGGGCTGACCTCGGCATGGAGAGTCTTCGACGATGAGACATGTCGCCTGGAACCGGCCGACAACCCGTTCCAGGCAAAAGTGTTACCCATGTCTCCGGCATAAACCGTCACCTATGTGACCGGAATAGACCGCCGAAATCTGGTGGCCAAGGACGGAATTGCCCTTGGCCGATTTTGGCTCGCTACGCTCGCCGAAATCTGGTGGCCAAGGACGGAATTGAACCGCCGACACAAGGATTTTCAATCCTCTGCTCTACCGACTGAGCTACTTGGCCGTCTCGGATGACCGGTCGCACTGGCCCCGGTCTCGAAGGGCGCGAAGTATAGCGAACCGGGCCCTCCCTCCCAAATCGAGCCCGCTGACGGCTGCGATAATCCGCGCCATGGATTCCCTTCGTTTCGACGTCGCCGTCGTCGGTCCCGGCGTGGCCGGCCTGGCGACTGCCCTGGGCCTCGCGCAGCAGGGCTTGAAGGTCGCCCTGATCGGGCCGCGTGCCCGCATGCACCAGCCTTCACCCGAGGCGCCCTGGGACGCGCGCATCTATGCGCTGGCGCCGGGCAGCGCAGCGCTGCTCGAGCGGCTCGGTGTCTGGGGCCGGGTCGGCGCGGATCGTGTGTGTCCGGTCGAGCGGATGCGGGTCTTCGGCGACGCCGGCGATGAACTGACGTTCGACGCCTACGCGGCGACGGTCGAGCGGCTGGCGACCATCGTCGAGGAGTCGGAACTGGCGCGCGTGCTGGATGCGGCCTGCGACTACCAGCCGGCCATCACGCGCATCGACGCGGCGTTCCAGGCGCTCGAAACGACGGCGTCCGGCACGGCGGAACTGCAGCTCGCCGATGGCCGCCGCGTGTCGGTGGCGCTGCTCGTGGGCGCCGACGGCGCGAATTCGGCAGTGCGCGCGGCCGCCGGCATCAACGCTGAACTCGAGCCGTACCTGCAGACGGCGCTGGTCGCGAACTTCGAGTGCGAACGGCCCCACCTGAACACGGCCTGGCAGTGGTTCACCGACGAAGGCATCGTCGCGCTGCTCCCGATGCCCGGCAACCGTGTGTCGCTCGTGTGGTCCGCCCCCGAGGCGCTGGCGCCGCAGCTGCAGGCACTCGATCCCGGCGCCTTCGCGGAGCGCGTCGCCGCGCGCGCGCGGCACGTGCTGGGAACCTTCGCATTGCTCGGCCCCGTGCACGCGTTTCCGCTGAGGCTGCTCGCCGTCGGGCGACTCGTCGGCCCGTCGCTGGCGCTCGTCGGCGACGCCGCGCACGTGGTGCACCCTCTGGCTGGACAGGGGCTCAACCTCGGCCTGCAGGACGTCGACACGCTGCTGAAGGTCGTCGGCGAGCGCGAGCCCTTCCGGGCGTGCGGCGATCCGATCGTGCTTCGTCGCTACGAGCGTGCGCGTGCGGAGTCGATCGGCCTGATGCGCTTTGCGACCGACGGGCTGGCGCGGCTGTTCGCCGTCGACGATCCGCTCGTGCGTGGCGCCCGCAATGCGGGCATGACCCTGGTCAATCGCCTCGGTCCCCTGAAAAGCCGGCTGATCCGCCAGGCGCTCGGTTGAACCCGACCGGCAGCGGCCTGTCTATCGGGAACCGGCTGGTCGCCTCGCTAAACTGGCGACCGTCACTTTGGAGAACACGATGAAGAGTTGGCTGCGGCACGCGAGCGTGCTGGCAATGACGTTGGTGTGCACGGCAGCGCTTGCTCAGGCGCCCACTCCGGCACCCGCTCAAGGGACTGCTTCCAAGGCCGCTCCGGCGGCGGCGAGTACCGAGGCGCAGGTCGCGGCGCGGTTCGCCGAGCGGTCCGGCGGATCCCAGCCCGACCAGGTGTTCAAGGGTCCCGGCGGGCTCTATGAAGTGCTGATCGGCGGCGAGCTGTACTACGTGGATGCCCAGGTCAATTTCGTGATCGCCGGCCGCATGTTCGACGCCCGCACGCGCGAGGACCTGACGCAGAAGCGCATCGATACCGCGCTGAAGGTCGACTTCAAGTCGCTCCCGCTCGATCGCGCCATCAAGACGACGCGCGGCAACGGCTCGCGCACGATCGTCACGTTCGAGGATCCGAACTGCCAGTACTGCAAGCGGCTGTGGCAGACGATGGGGGACCTGAAGGACGTGACGATCTACACGTTCCTCTACCCGATCCTGTCGGCCGACTCGGGCGTCAAGTCGAAGGCGATCTGGTGCTCGAAGGATCGCGCCGCGGCATGGGACCAGTTCATGGTCGGCGGCAAGGCGCCAGCCGCTGCCGCGGAAGACTGCAAGCATCCGATCGACCAGAACGTCGCCCTCGGCCGTTCGCTCGGCATCAACGGCACGCCGACGATCATCTTCGCCGACGGTTCGCGGGCGGCCGGCGCGCTGCCCGTGCCGATGATCGAGCAGCGGATCGCCTCGGCCAAGAAGTGACAGGCCCTTAACGCTTCAGCAGCGCCTCGGGCGCGACGCCTTTCGGGGCGAGCATCCAGGCGCTGCCTTCGTGCTTCTGCCGGCCGGCCTTCTCGCCCGCGTCGGCGCCGAATCCCCAGAAGTAATCGAAGCGCAGCGGTCCGCGGATCGCGCTGCCGGAGTCCTGCGCCATCATCGGTCGCAGGAATGCCGCTCCGGTCGTGGGATCGGTGGACCTGAGCAGGATCGGGACACCGAGCGGAATGAACCGCGTGTCCACCGCGAGCGACGCGTGGGGCGTCAGCGGCACGTTGAGCGCGCCCTTGGGCCCCGCCGACGGATCGCCGAGAGGCACTTCGCGGAAGAACACGAAGCTCGGGTTCTGCGCCAGCAGTCGGGACAGGCGTTGCGGGTTGCGCGCCGCCCACGCCTTGATTCCCTGCATCGAGGCCTGGTCGATCGTCAGTTCGCCCTGGTCGACGAGCCAGCGGCCGATCGACCGGTACGGATGGCCGTTGCTGTCGCCGTAGCCCAGCCGGACGATCCTCCCGTCGTCCAGTTGCACCCGGCCCGATCCCTGGACGTGCAGGAAGAAGGCGTCGATCGGATCGTCGACCCACAGGAGTTCCAGGCCCTTCAGCGAATTCGACGCTTCGATCTCGCCGCGTGACGCGTACGGAGCCAGCTTCCCGCCCTGCAGCTTGCCGCGCAGGCGGAGCCCGGCGAGTTCCGGGTAGACGCTCGCCAGGTCGACGGCGATGAGATCGTCTGGCACGCGGTAGATCGGCACACGGTACTTCGACGATGCCTTGCGGCTGCCTCTCAGCAGCGGCTCGTAGTAGCCGGTCACCAGTCCCGTGTCGCGAACCTCGCCGTTTCTTGCCTCTGCAGGCGCCACGGCCCGGATCCGGTACGCGTCGAACCCGCTGGCGAAGAAGCCGCGCATGGCCGCGGCGGAACGCCGGTCGACGGCGGCGGCGCGTGCGCACGGTTCCTTCCACGCGGCATTGGCCAGGAGCGCCTGGCACGACTGCAGGAAGGCCGGCCAGGCCGCGATCCAGTCGGCGTCGGCCACGGCCGGAAGGGTGGTGAACGGAACGCGGTCGTAGCGCGCGATCGCGTCGGCTCGCGTCGGTGGCACCGCCTGTGGCGCGACGGGCACCGATGCCGCTGGCGACGGTGGACGCGCGGCAGGCGGTGGCAAAGCTCCGGGTGCCGGCGCCGCTGTGGGCGGCTTCGCTGCGGGCACGGCTGGAGGAGCGGGCTGTGCCGCCGGCGGTCGCGAGGGCGGTGCCGACGCGGGCGGCGCCTCGGGCGGCAGCGAAACCGGCGATGCGCAGGCGGCGAGCAGGACGGCTGCGGCAGCGGCCATGCCGCGGGCGCGCAGAGCTGCGCTCCTACAATCGTCCTCAATTTCCCGGTGCCCCGCCATGTGGTTACTCCTGCTCGAAGCCGCGCTCGCCCTCGGACTGTTCGTGTTCATCGTCTGGTGGACGATGTTCCACCGGCCCAAGCGAAAACCGCCGCGGGACGGCTGACTGCGCGTTCAGTGCAGAGTGCGCGGCATCGACAGCAGGAACTCGGGGATCGGCGCCTCGAATCGCGTTCCGTCCTCCGCCACGCACTGGTAGCTTCCCCGCATGGAGCCTACCGGGGTGGCGATCGGACATCCGCTCGTGTACTCGAAGGCTTCGCCGGGTTTCAGCATCGGCTGCTCTCCCACGACGCCCGGTCCCTGGACTTCGTCGACCTTGTTGTTGGCGTCGGTGATGATCCAGTGACGCGAGATCAGCTGCGCGGCGACATCACCGGTGTTCCGGATCGTCACGGTGTAGGCGAACAGGAACTTGTCCTCGTCCGGGCGGGAGTGCTCGGGCACGAACTGCGGGCGGACACTGACGGAGAACTGGTACGTGGGCATGGATCACAGGGGCCGGGACGAGCCGGAAGCGCAACGGAGGCGGCCCTTAGAATAAACGCTCGCCGAAGAGGTTCCGATGACGACAAGAAACTTCCGCATCGCCCCCAGCATCCTGTCCGCGGATTTTGCCCGCCTTGGCGAGGAAGTGAAGGCCGTCGTCGCGGCCGGGTCCGACTGGATCCACTTCGACGTCATGGACAACCACTACGTGCCGAACCTCACGATCGGCCCGCTGGTGTGCGAGGCGATTCGTCCGCACGTCGATGTCCCGATCGACGTGCACCTGATGGTCAAGCCGGTCGACCGCATCATTCCCGACTTCGCCAAGGCGGGCGCCAACATCATCACGTTCCATCCCGAGGCTTCGGAGCACGTCGACCGCACGCTTGCGCTGATCCGCGAATCGGGCTGCAAGGCGGGCCTGGTGTTCAATCCCGCAACGCCGCTCGACGCGATGGACCACGTGATGGACAAGCTCGACGTCGTGCTGCTGATGTCGGTGAATCCGGGGTTCGGCGGGCAGAAGTTCATCCCGCAGGCGCTCAGGAAGCTCGCGCTGGTGCGCGCGAAGGTCGATGCGCACCGCCGCGACACGGGCCGCGAGATCCTGGTCGAGGTCGACGGCGGCGTGAAGACCGACAACATCGCGGAGATCGCGCGCGCGGGCGCCGACACCTTCGTGGCCGGCAGCGCGATCTTCGGCGCGCGCGACGCCGACGGCGGCTACCGCGGCGTGCTGAAGCAGCTGCGCGCGGCGCTCGGGGGCGTCTGATGCGGGTTCCCGCCCGCGGCGTGCTGATCGACCTCGACGGCACGCTGCTCGACACCGTTCCCGACCTCGCCGCCGCGGTCAACGCGATGCGCGCCGACTTCGGCCGGCCGGCGCTGCCCGTCGAGCAGGTGGCGTCGTACGTGGGGAAGGGCGCCGACGTGCTGGTCCACCGCGCGCTGACCGAGTCCCTCGAAGGCCGCGCGGCCGACGCCGACTTCCAGCGCGGCAAGGCGTCCTTCTATGAGCACTACCGGCGCGAGAACGGGCTCAAGGCGGTGGTGTTCGACGGCGTGCGCGAGGCGCTCACGCTGATGCGCGGACGCGGGCTGGCGCTGGCCTGCGTCACGAACAAGCCGCGCGAATTCACGCACGACCTGCTGGAGCGAGTGGGACTCGACGACTTCGACGTGATCGTGTCCGGCGACGACACCGTCGAGAAGAAACCGCACCCGGCGCCGATGCTCCACGCCTGCGCGCTGTTGAAGCTGCTGCCGAGCGAGACGGCGATGGTCGGCGACTCGGAGAACGACGTGCTGTCGGCGCGCGCGGCGGGCTGCCGGGTGATCGTCGTCGAGACCGGATACAACGAAGGCCGCCCGGTCAGCGAGCTGGATGCCGATGCTATAGTGCCCGGGCTGCTCGACGCGGCTCGCCTGATCGAACCGCTGCACGCTTCATCACCCAACTGAAACCGCGACTCGCGATGAGTCCTGCCGACGAGAACAAGGCACGTGGCGGCCGCCCGGGCAACGCCCGATGGCGGCGGGTCATCGCTGGCGCCTGCTGGCGTCATTGACTGCCGGGCCGTGCGTGCACGGCGCTCCTCGTCGAATCCCCGCCGCCGTTCGCGCGGCGCACTGATCAAAGTGGTGAATCGTGACTGAACTGGAATTCAAGGCGCTGGCCGCACAGGGCTACACGCGGATTCCGCTGATCGCCGAGAGCTTCGCGGACCTCGAGACTCCGCTGTCGCTGTACCTGAAGCTCGCCAACGAGCCAAACAGTTTCCTGCTCGAGTCGGTGGTCGGCGGCGAACGCTTCGGCCGCTACTCGTTCATCGGCCTGCCGGCGCGCACTGCGATCCGTTCCTTCATCCGCGACACCGGGCCGGTGACGGAAGTCGTCGAGGACGGTCGCGTGATCGAGACGATCGAGGGCGATCCACTGGCGGCGGTCGAGCGCTTCGCCTCGCAGTTCAAGGTCGCGCAGCGCCCGGGGCTGCCGCGCTTCGCCGGCGGCCTCGCGGGGTACTTCGGCTACGACGTCGTGCGCGTGATCGAGAAGAAGCTCGCGCATCCGAAGCCGGACGACCTCGGCGTGCCGGACATCCTGCTGCTGCTGGCGGAAGAAGTGGCGGTCATCGACAACCTCGCCGGCCGCATCTACCTGATCGTCCACGCCGACCCGCGCAAGCCGGAGGCGTATGCGCGCGCCAGGCAGCGGCTGCGCGAACTGAAGGCGAAGCTTGCAAGGCCGATCGAGCCGCCGCATTCCCGCGCCAGCGTGCGGCGCGAGGAATACCGCGAGTTCTCGAAGGAGGCGTACCTCTCCGCCGTCGCGCGCGCCAAGGAATACATCGCCGCCGGCGACGTGATGCAGGTGCAGATCGGCCAGCGCATCCACAAGCAGTACGCGGACTCGCCGCTGAGCCTCTACCGGGCGCTGCGCACGCTGAATCCTTCGCCCTACATGTACTTCTACAACTTCGGCAGCTTCCACCTGGTCGGCGCGTCGCCGGAGATCCTGGTGCGCAGCGAGGACCGGCAGGGCAAGCGGATGGTGGCGATCCGCCCGATCGCCGGCACGCGCACGCGCGGCGCGACGCCGGAGCAGGACGAGGCGCTCGCGGCGGAACTCGCCGCCGACCCGAAGGAGCGCGCCGAGCACCTGATGCTGATCGACCTCGCCCGCAACGACATCGGGCGCATCGCGAAGACCGGCACGGTGAAGGTCACCGAGCAGTACGTGGTCGAGAAGTACTCGCACGTCCAGCACCTGGTGAGCCATGTCGAAGGCGAGCTGAAGCCGGGCATGACGAACCTCGACGTGCTGCGGGCGACCTTCCCGGCCGGCACGTTGTCGGGCGCGCCGAAGGTGCGGGCGATGGAGATCATCGACGAGCTCGAGCCGGTCAAGCGCGGCATCTATGGCGGCGCTGCGGGCTACCTGAGCTTCGCGGGCGACATGGACCTCGCAATCGTGATCCGCACCGCGATCGTCAAGGACAACATGCTCTATGCGCAGGCGGCCGCGGGCATCGTCGCCGACTCGGTGCCCGAGAGCGAGTGGAAAGAGACGGAAGTGAAGGCACGTGCCGTGTTGCGCGCGGCCGAGCAGGTCGAGGACGGCTTCGATGCCGAGTAGGAGGGCGCGATGCTGCTGATGATCGACAACTACGACAGCTTCACCTACAACCTCGTGCAGTACTTCGGCGAGCTGGGTGAGGAGGTCCGCGTGGCGCGCAACGACGAGATCACGCTGGACGAAATCGCGGCGCTCGCGCCGGACCGCATCTGCATCTCGCCGGGTCCATGCTCGCCGAACGAGGCTGGCGTGTCGGTCCCGGTCCTGCAGCGCTTCTCGGGCAAGGTGCCGATCCTCGGCGTGTGCCTCGGCCACCAGGCGATCGGCCAGGCGTTCGGGGGCCGTGTGGTGCGGGCGCAGGCGCTGATGCACGGCAAGACCGGCGTCATCCATCACACCGGCGCCGGCGTGTTCGCCGGCCTGCCGAATCCGTTCACGGCCGCGCGCTACCACTCGCTCGCGGTCGAGCGATCGTCGCTGCCCGCGTGCCTCGAGATCACCGCCTGGACCGACGACGGCGAGATCATGGGGCTGCGCCACCGGACGCTCGCGGTCGAGGGCGTGCAGTTCCACCCGGAGTCCATCGCGACCGAGCACGGTCACGACATGCTGAAGAATTTCCTGAACCAGAAGCGCTGAGCCCCATCATGCCGATCACACCTTCCGAAGCCCTGGTCCGCTGCATCGAGCACCGCGAGATCTTCCAGGACGAAATGCTGTCGCTGTGGCGGCGGCTGATGAGCGGCGATCTCACGCAGGTGCAGATCGCGGCGCTGCTGATGGGCCTGCGGGTCAAGAAGGAGACGATCGGCGAGATCGCGGCGGCCGCGCAGATCATGCGCGAGTTCTCGACCAAGGTGGAACTCGCCGACCGGACCAACCTCGTCGACCTGTGCGGCACGGGGGGCGACGGCGCCGGCACGTTCAACATCTCGACCGCGGCCATGTTCGTGGCCGCCGCGGCGGGCGCGCGCGTCGCCAAGCATGGCGGCCGCAGCGTTTCGTCCGGCTCGGGCAGCGCCGACGTGCTCGAAGCGCTCGGCGCCAGCATCGCGCTGTCGCCACAGGCCGTGGCTGAGTGCATCGAGACGACCGGCATCGGCTTCATGTTCGCGCCGTCGCACCACGCCGCGATGAAGCACGCGGCGCCGGTGCGCAAGGAACTGGGGGTGCGCACGATCTTCAATATCCTCGGTCCGCTGACCAATCCGGCGGGCGCGCCGAACCAGGTGATGGGCGTGTTCCATCCCGATCTTGTTGGCATCCAGGTCCGCGTGCTGAAGCAGCTCGGCTCGAACCACGTGCTGGTCGTGCACGGCAAGGACGGCATGGACGAGGTCTCGCTCGGGGCGGCAACGCTGGTCGGCGAACTTAGGGATGGCGTGGTGCGCGAGTACGAGATCCATCCGGAGGACTTCGGCCTGTCGATGGTCTCCAACCGCGGGCTCCGGGTCGGCAACGCGCTCGAGTCGAAGTCGATGATGCTGGAGGCGCTCGACGACCGGGACGGAACTCCGCGCGAGATCGTCGTCTTCAACGCCGGCGTGGCGCTGTACGCGGCCAACGTCGCTGACTCTATCGGCGACGGCATCGCCCGCGCGCGCTCGGCCCTCGCGAGCGGGACCGCGAAGAAGAAGCTGGCCGAGTTCGTCGAGGTCACCCGCAAGCTGGCTGCCTGAAAATCGGGGTCAGACCCCGATTTCGGCGAGCATGGCGGCCTGAGCCCCCTCCGATCATGAGCGACATCCTCGAACGCATCCTCGCGACGAAGCGCGTCGAAGTCGAGCAGGCCCGCGCCGCCCGGCCGCTCGCAGCGCTGCGCGCCGACGCGGAGCGGTGCGGCGGCCAGCGCGACTTCCTGGGCGCGATGCGCCGCAAGCTGGCGGCTGGACAGCCGGCGGTCATCGCCGAAGTGAAGAAGGCGAGCCCGTCGAAGGGCGTCCTGCGCGCCGACTTCGACCCGGCAGCGATCGCGCGCAGCTACGCGGCCAACGGCGCCGCGTGCCTGTCGGTCCTGACCGACCGCGAGTATTTCCAGGGGGCGCCCGAGTACCTCATGCAGGCGCGCGACGCGAGCGGGCTGCCCGCGCTGCGCAAGGACTTCATCGTCGATGCGTACCAGGTGGTCGAGGCGCGCGCGATGGGCGCGGACGCGATCCTGCTGATCGCCGCCGCGCTCGACGATGCGCAGCTGCGCGAGTTCGAAGGGCTTGCGCTGGCGCTCGGCATGGCCGTGCTCGTCGAAGTGCACGATGCCGCCGAACTCGAGCGCGCCCTGCGGCTGACGACGCCGCTGGTCGGGATCAACAACCGGAACCTGCGCACGTTCGAGACGACGCTCGACACCACCTTGTCCCTGCTGCCGCGGATACCCGCCGATCGCATCGTCGTCACCGAGAGCGGGATCCTGGCCCCCGCCGACGTGGCGCGGATGCGCGCGGCCAACGTGAACGCCTTCCTCGTCGGCGAAGCCTTCATGCGCGCGCCCGATCCCGGTGCGGAGCTGGCGCGCCTGTTCGCGTGATCGATCCCGAGAAGCTGGCTTGCCGCGCGGACCGGCTGCGAGAGAGGGATCGTATCTTCTTCGATAAGAAGGGGATAGCGAAGCCGTTCGGCCAATTCGGAAAGGACCGTCGCCAGCCCGCCCCGGGTGACGTCGCGCATCCACAGGGCGCCCGCCTTCCATAAGGGCAGCAGAAAAAGCAACGGGGCGCAGTCGCTCCGAGCGCGGGAGCTCAGGCCGAAATCTCCACGGGCAAGCATGACGGCCAGGCTGTGGTCGCCGAGCGCGCCGGTCAGGACGACCTTGTCCCCCCGGCGGATTTTTTCGGGGTGCGGGAGCCCGACCGGCCGGCCGATCCCGGCCGTGTTGATGTAGATCTTGTCCCCCTGGCCGCGGCGGACGACCTTGGTGTCCCCGGTGACGATCCGGACGCCCGCCTTCCGGGCCGCCCGCGCGACCGAGGCGAGGACCTTGTCCAGGACGTCCTCCGCGAGGCCCTCCTCCAGGATGAGGGCGAGCGAGAGGTAGCGCGGGGCGGCCCCGGAAACGACGAGGTCGTTGACGGTGCCGTTGACGGCCAGCATGCCGATGTCTCCCCCCGGGAAGAACAGAGGGTCGACGACGTAGCTGTCGGTGGTAAAGGCCAGCCCGCCGGAGAGGAGGCCAGCGTCCGTGAGCTCGTCGAGAATGGGATTGCCGAAAGAGGGGAGGATGCGGC
>Ga0209253_10000607_pt1 | contig 31246 bp, 33 predicted proteins | sample FrelakmetBRP12BR_FD_187145 | JGI IMG/M metagenome (GOLD analysis project Ga0209253, IMG submission 187145) | Freshwater lake sediment microbial communities from the University of Notre Dame, USA, for methane emissions studies - BRP12 BR (SPAdes)... | ecosystem: Environmental > Aquatic >... | reverse complement strand
CCAAGGCTCAAGAAGTACTCGCATTAGAGGCAAAGTCATATTTCGATTCTCCCGGAGTTCGTTTGGCTGACCTAAAGCAGGAATGTAAGATACCGGAAGGACGATACAAATTATTTACTTGCACTAACTATCGAGATATTGTTTTCAACCGTCTCAAACAAGATTTACATGAAACCGGGATGGTCGGAGGTGATTTAAAGATAACTCTGGGTTTGGTTGCAGGTAATATCTATCAGGGCCTTAGCGCAGAAATTCGTGCCTACGTTAAGTCTAGAGGGTGGTTCTTTTGGTCGCCGGAAGACGTTCGTGATCGGGTTAATGCCCTTGCAGCCAAAGGCTACGAAAATGATCCTGCTATTATTACTGCAAAAATACTGATGAGATCTTCAAAGCACTGAAGAGGGACGCGGTACAAAACCGCCGTGCCCCTTAGTTTTATCATTGGATGAAGAAAGAAAGGAGATAATTATGACGGAAGGTGTTCCGATTGCTCGTACAATACGAATCCGCGATTGTGGGTTTGATGAATTCTGGCTTCAAGATCAGATTGTTGCGAACCCAGCTTGCTTGGGACTCGGAGAATTAGAGGTTATAACGCGTGAGAGACAACAAGCCAGCGGGGGCCGTTTGGATATTCTAATGAAGGATCCTGAAGACGACTCAATGTATGAAGTAGAGGTTATGCTCGGTGAAACAGATGAAACACATATCATACGGACAATAGAATACTGGGACAATGAAAAACGAAAGTGGCCACAACGTCAACATTTTGCTGTTCTGGTAGCGGAAAGCATAACGCGCCGTTTTTTTAATGTTATACAAGTGTTCTCTCACGCAATCCCAATAATCGCCATCCAGTCAAATATTGTAGAAGCAAACGGACAGAGAATGCTGACCTTCTCAAAAATTCTTGATACATATGAAGAACCGGAGGAAGGCAGCGGCCCGTCGAGCGAAATCCATGATGAGGCATACTGGCGAGAAAAAGCGGCATGGACAATAGAAACAGCAAAGAATCTTCTCGATATTATCCAGCCGGTTTACGGCGATATTTCTTTAAACTACGTGAAAAATTATATTGCCATTGTGGTAAATGGTAACAATTATTTCTGGTTTCATAAACGAAGCGGTAATAAGTCACTTCTGGGTTTTTGGCTATCGGAAAAGTTGCTTCCGGCCGCAACCCAGCTTCTTGATGAAAAGGGTATTCCTTATACAGTGCGCAAAAATCAAAGCGTCCGTATAACTACTGATAAAGAAACGCTGGCAAATAATCGCGAAATGTTTATACAAATCGCAGGTCTTGTCAAACAGGCATGGGAAGAATGAGGAGCAATCAAAAACAGCATCGACCAAACACGTGTTAAACTTGGTTTGTTTTGGCGATAATACTTGCCCGTGTAGGTCAGCCATGTCATTGTGCTCAATTGTTGCATAATGCTATTAAATGAATTAAAATGTAATCAAATTGAATTCAGTATATGGAGGGTAATAAAATGCCAACAGCAGTGAGAATATCCGAGGAACTGATTAGCGAGGCAAAGAAATTCAGCCGAATAGATCATAGATCCTTAACCGGTCAAATTGAACATTGGGCACGCATGGGTAAATGTATAGAGGAGAATCCGGATTTGACTTATAATCTTATCAAAGAAATTTTGATGGGTATTGTAGAATTGGAGCGAGGAGAAAGGTCTGAATACAAGTTTGGAAAGTAACGGATGAAAATCTATCAATCAAGATCATTTGAAAACAAAGTCAAAAGGCTTTCAAAGCAAGAAAAAGAGACGTTAGATGAAGAAATAAAAAAGATAGCAGAAAATCCATTGATTGGAGAAGAGAAGAAAGGAGATCTTCGGGGCGTTTATATTTATAAATTCAAGATCAAAACTATTCAATATCTCCTTTCTTACAGAATGATAAAGGATGTATTAGAATTAATTATGATCGGTCCTCACGAAAATTATTACAGGGATTTGAAAAGCTATTTAAAAAGAAGATAAATTTAACACGGGAGAACTTGTCTTTACAGAGAATATAGATAAGAGAACTTTCAGAAATCCTTAATTGTCAACAATCAAGAGCAGCTCACATTTATTTAGTTTCGCTCAACAATTTATAAGATCAATAAAATTCCACAATAAGTTGACTTCAAGATTAATGTGGGTTATTATAGCTATATATATCAACATTATATGGAGGACACAGTGAGAACAATACAGATGACGTTAGATGATGACTTGGTTGTGGCAGTAGATAATATTGTTAAGAAACTGAAGACATCCCGTTCGGCCTTTGCACGTAAAGCGCTAAAGGATGCGATCAAACAGGTGAATATCAATATGCTCGAAAAGAAACATAAAAAAGGATATGAGCGTTATCCTGAAGGTAAAACGGAATTCAGCGTTTGGGAATCAGAACAGGAATGGGGGGATTGATGAAACGGGGTGAAGTGAGATGGTACAAGTTTAAAAGTCCTGACAAGAAACGCCCTGTGGTTATTCTGACAAGAGATTCTATATTGGAATATCTATCTGAAATTACAGTAGCCCCGGTAACTTCCACTATCAGGGAAATACCAAGCGAAGTGCTTTTATCAAAACATGATGGTATGAGTTTAGATTGCGCTATTAATTTCGATCACATACAAACGGTTTCAAAATCGAAAGTCGGATCATTAATTACTACTTTATCCAAAGAAAAGCTTAGTGAAATTCGCAGAGCAATATGTTTTTCACTTAATCTTTAGTTCTAAACGGTGCGTTTCTGCTTGACAAGGGAACATTTTATACTTATAAATTATACATACGGAATTAGTAATATTTAATATATACAGGAAACAGGGTTGAAAAAACTTACTCATATCGATGGACAGGGCAGGGTGAAGATGGTTGATGTTACTGAAAAGCCATCAACTCAAAGAGAGGCTATTGCAAGAGGATCTGTTCATATGAAACCTGAAACCCTGAAGCTTATACTGGACAAAAAGATGCCAAAGGGAGATGTGCTCTGCGTGGCCCGCATTGCCGGCATATCTGCTGCAAAGAAAACAGGTGATCTTATCCCTATGTGTCATCCATTGAATATCACTACTGTAAACATTAATATTAATCCTGACAGCAGTAAGAACAAAATAGATATTGAAGCAGAGGTAAAGGTTACAGGCCAGACAGGGGTTGAGATGGAGGCGCTGACTGCGGTATCCATTGCTGCCCTGACCATTTATGATATGTGCAAGGCAGTTGATAAAGAGATGGTTGTTTCTGATATTATGCTTATTGAGAAACGGGGGGGACGCAGCGGAATATACAAAAGAAAACGATGATTTAGCCCTTTATCTTATCAAGACCCCTTCTTGCCTTAATATTTCCCGGATCGAGTTTTAATGCCTTTCTGAATTGCTCCAAAGCCATTGTTTTTATTCCTTGCATGGTATAAATCAAACCAAGATTGGCAAGATTGTCTGCATTGTCAGGTTCCAGTCTTACAGCCTCAAGTATAGCCTGTTCTGCATCACTGAGACTGTCCGGGATCTTTGTAAGAGACAGGGAAAGATAACTCCAGTACCTTGCATTCTTTGGTGCTAATCCGGTTGCGAGTCTGAATGCTTCAACAGCGCCCTGGAAGTTGCTTTTCTTGAATGCCTCAACCCCACGTTTAAACTGTTCATCCGCACTCAATGTTGTTGGTTCATCTTTCTGTTCTTTATGCAATATGGATATTTTATCTTTTGATTTTAAAGAGTTTTTAAGGATTGTGTAAGCGTTTGTCAATGCATCAAAGATTGCTGTAAGCTTATCTTTTAATAGAGGATCTGCAGAACTGAAGTATCTGTCAGGATGAAATTCCCTGGTCAGCCTGTAGTAATTCTTCTTTAGAGTAGCTTCATTTGCACTCCCATCTGCCTCAAGTAGTTCATATGGATTGATGCTGTCGAGATTGAGGTACAGATCATCAACCTTTCTTATATAAGCATATTCATCCTCAGAAACAGGCTGAAGTATTTCTTCAAGAGAAACGGTTTCCACTTCCTGAGGCTTTTCCAAAATTAATTTCTTTTCTTCGAGAACACCTATTGACCACAACACATATAAAATTTTCATGCCCTCAAAAGAACCAATCCATGCGCTGTCAATAAGCTCTTTGATTGTCTTTGTCCCATCGATTATTGAGAGCATTTTTCTGTCCTGAGGGGTTAATTCCACATCCTGAAAAAGGATTACAGGGTCGTTGCTTAGTTTCAGGACAGTATCTGTGCCTGGCATTTCGTTCCTTATTCTGGTCCAGTTGTCTATCCTTTTTATTCCTTCATAAATAAGATTACCCATGCTCATCTTTAAGGTTATGACTTCCTCAGCAGGTATCTCTCCTTCAATGAATTCATACTCTGCATCCTCAAGCAAAAAAAGGCTGCAAATTATCTCCCTGACCTGAAACTTTACACCCCAGAAAAGATCTTTTGGCGTGAGATATCCGAGTTCGACAAGGATGGCGCCTTGCCTTTTTCCGGTCTTCTTGAGTAGTTTTACAGATTCATCATACTGTTCCATATTGATTTTGCCTGCTTTAATAAGCATCTCACCTAACCTGTCATCCTCAAATGTTGAGGAAGCAAAAACAGCATCTCCTTTAAGAAGGAATATTTTTTTCGTGAATGTCATTGTCTTTATAAGGAGAGTCCCGGTCTTTCTGTTTCTGTTCAGATAGACAAGAAGTTTTGAAAGGCTGATGTTTTTGATCTTCTCTTTCAGCGGTATATCTGTCATTTGTACCTGATTACCTTGAATTTGTGTATTTCAACATCCTCATGAGGGAGAATGCCTGCTTTCATTTTTGTTATCCTTATTTGTTCTTCCACTGTGTCGACTCCATCCAGGTCAGGAAGCAGTAAGCCTCTCCTGAGTCCGCTGATAACAATTATGCCATATTCTTTAGGATCAAGCTCGTCTGTGGTCTGGATTTTTTCAGGACAAGTCAGAACATCGACAGAATATGTGAGGTCTTTTAGTTCATCTTCCTGAACAGGATGAAATCTGGGGTCCTTTGTTGCTGCGGATATGGCGTTTTCTATAATCTCAGCTCCTATAGATTCACAGCAGGGCATATAGGTTCCGATACATCCTCTCAGTTCACCGTGCTTTTTGAGACTAACGAAAACACCTGCCTTTTCTGACATTTCCTGAGGTAAAGGGTCAGGTGGCTTCGAAATTATACCTTCCCTGACAAATGCTTCTATTGACTTCCTGGCAAGTTCAACAAGAGTATGCATCTATTTTCTTCTCTGCAATGTATAATCGGCTATTACATGCAGTGCTTCTTTTGCGGGTGAATCCGGAAATACTGCGAGTTCATTCTTTGCATCAGCGATCAGATCATGGGCCTTTTTCAAAGACAGTTCTATAGTATTGTATTTCTTAAAAAGTTTTAACATTTTATTCAGTCTGCTTTTCTTAAAACCATTTTTTATGATGTCCTTCACTTCTGTTTTTTCTTTCTCTGATGCGTCCTTCAGTAAATAGATAAGGGGAAGAGTTATCTTGCCTTCTTTGAGATCCTTGCCGAGACTCTTACCGAGTTCTACCTCATCTGCCATATAATCAAGCACATCATCTGCCATCTGAAAAGCAATCCCTGTTTTCGTGCCAAAACTGGCAAGCGCATTTTCTCTGTCTTCAGATAACGAACCGAGAAGGGCGCCTATCCTGCATGAGGCAGAAATTAAGGCCGCAGTTTTTGCTGAGATAATATCAAGGTATTCTGCTTCTGTTATCTCAGGATCCCCTGTTTTGGCAAGCTGTAGTATTTCACCTTCTGTCATTCTTGTAGTAGACTCTGAGAGCGCCTCCATGATCTTCTGGTTTTTCTGAAGAACAGCAAGCCTCAGGGCATTGGAATAAAGAAAGTCACCGACCAGTATTACAATCTGATTGCCCCATATAACATGAGACGGAACTTTACCTCTGCGTATTTCAGCCCCATCAACAACATCATCATGGAGAAGTGAGGCAGTATGTATTGATTCAATAATTCCTGCAAGGGTGAAACGGGAATCTCCGTTATATCCTGAGAGTTCAGAGCTCAGCAAAAGAATTAATGGTCTGAGTCTTTTGCCGCCACCGTCCATGATATGCTTTCCTATGAGGGGTATGGTAAAAACAGGGCTTTTAAAAAGGTCTTTGATCCGTACTTCAATAATACCTAATTCTGCTTCATATTTTCTGAAAAGTTCTTCAAGATTCATCATTAATGGTAGGATAGCTTCTGATTCAAAGTCAAGTCTGATGAGTTATCTTCTATCGCCTTTTATTTTGGTCTGAAACGAAACTCGTCAATGCTGGTATTCTTCTTCATCAGTTTCTTTAAATTCTTTGGGATGAAAGCGCCTTTTTCAGTGATGATAGCAGTGACATATTTATGCGGGGTTACATCAAATGCGATATTTATTACCTTAACACCATCAGGAGCAATCTGGCATTTACCGAAAATATGGGTTACCTCTTCAGGGCCTCTTTCCTCAATAGGAATATCTTCTCCTGATCTGATAGAGAAATCGATGCTGCTTAAAGGAGCTGCTACATAAAACGGGATTTTATGTTCCTTGCATAATATTGCAACAGTATAGGTTCCTATCTTGTTTGCTACATCGCCGTTACGGACAGTCCTGTCTGTGCCAACGATGGCGAGGTTAATTTCACCTCTCTTCATCAAAGCACCAGCAGTATTATCAGTAATAAGGGTAACCGGTATCCCCTCCTGCATGAGTTCCCAGGCTGTAAGCCTTGCGCCCTGGAGCACAGGTCTTGTTTCATCAGCAATAACCTGGAATTTCTTACCCTGTTCTTTAGCAACAAGCATCGGCGCTGTCGCTGTACCGTATCCACCGGTTGCGAGTGCACCTGCATTACAGTGGGTGAGAATGGTATCACCATCCTTAATGAACTCTGCTCCCCAAATGCCTATTGCCTTATTGACCTCAATATCTTCTTCAAGGATTTTCTTTGCCTCATCTATGAGGATTTCCTTTAATCTGCTGACAGATTCTTCTCTGTATTTATTCAGGATACCTTTAATTCTCTGAACAGACCAGTGAATATTCACTGCAGTTGGCCTCGTGGAAAGCAAGGTCTGAAAGACAGGTTCAAGGAGCTTTGTAAAATCATCAGAATTATCTGCCTTTATATCCTGTGCTCCAAGTGCTATGCCCATTGCAGCCGCAATCCCTATAGCTGGAGCTCCCCGTATCCAAAGTCTTTTAATCCCCTCTGCAACCGTTCTGTAATCAGGGCACTCAATAAAAGTGACTTCCAGAGGCAGCTTTGTCTGATCAAGCATGATGACCTTGCCATTAACCCATTCTATCGATTTAATCATGCAGTCTTTCTCTAATCCATTTATTCTAAAATACTGATAACTACCCATGAAACAGTGAGGAAGATTACTGAGATAATCGTTCCCCATGATATATAGTTTTGTATTCTGGAATTAGTGAACTCTTCTCCCATAAGCTTCTTGTTGTTTATCAGTAATATGGCAAACACGAGGACAAACGGCAATAAAAGGCCGTTAATAACTGCTGAGAGCACCATCAGGAAAACAAGAGGAGCGCCAGGGGTTAAGACAAGCAAGGAAGCCAGTGCTATTGTTAATGTGTAGATCCACATAAACTGGGGCGCATCCTTAAATGTCTTGTTAACTCCTGCTTCCCAGCCCAATGCCTCGCATATATAATATGCTGTTGCAAGCGGCACTATTATTGCACCAAGCAATGAAGCATTCGCAAGGGAAATAGCGAATATCAGAGAAGCGTAATCTCCGGCCAATGGCCTGAGAGCCAGTGCAGCTTCTGAAGCTTCATTGATCCTGATACCATGAGGGAAGAGAAGCGTGCCGCACGTTATTATAATAAAAAAACTTATGATGTCGGTTATGGAACATCCTATAATTACATCAAGCCGGGAGGCTTTGTAACGTTCCTTTGAGATGCCTTTTTCTGCTATGGACGACTGGAGGTAAAACTGCATCCAGGGTGTAATGGTTGTTCCGATGATTGCTATGCTCATCATTATGTATTCTGATTTCCATTGTATTTTTGGAACAAACGTTTGCTTTATTACGGCGTTCCAGTCCGGGTTTGCCATGACCCCTGATATGATATACCCTGCGAATATAATACAGGCATAAAGCAGTATGATCTCCACAACCCTGTAACTCCCTTTTGTGACCAATATCCATATAGTGACAGCCCCAAATGGCACCATCATATATTTTGACAATCCAAGGATTTCCATACTCGCAGCCCATCCCGCGAAATTAGCCACAGTATTTCCGAAGTTTGCGATGAGAAGACCAAACATCATAAAAAATGTTGCCTTTACTCCATAGTTTTCGCGGATGAGATCAGATAGCCCCTTTCCGGTAACAACGCCCATGCGGCCTACCATTTCCTGTATTACTACGAGAGCTATCGTTGTGGGTATTAATGTCCAGAGCAGAGAGTATCCGAATCTTGCGCCTGCAACTGAATAGGTGGTTATGCCGCTCGCGTCATTGTCAATGTTGGCAGTTATTATCCCCGGACCCATGACGGATATGAATACTGCAACTTTTTTCCAGAGACTCATACCTTCCTCCTCTTGCGTTTCGCTGACGGCGGGAGGATTACATCTATAACATCATCAACGGTAACGATACCGAGCATGAATCCTTCTGTATCAACGACCGGAATTGCAACAAGGTTGTACTTTGCTACAATCTCAGCAACTTCTATTTCATCTGTATCCGGTGTAACGGTTTTTAATTTTGTTTCCAGGATTTCAGAGAGCTTTGCATCCAGAGGTGCAAGAAGCAGCTCTCTCAGGGAGACAACACCAAGCAGTTTTTCATCAGGATCAGTAATGTAGAGATAATAGACAGTCTCGACATCCTCAGCATCTTTCCTGAATTTCTCTATAGCGTCCTTTACGCTTATTCCCGGAGGATATGCTATGAAATCATTTGTCATCAGTCCGCCCGCAGTATCCTCTTCATGACTGAGCAGTTCCTGGATATCCTCTGCCTCTTCCTTTTCGATATGTTCAAGTATTTCCTTTGCCTTGTCCACAGGAAGATCGCTGAGCACGTCTGCAGCTTCATCAGGCGGCATTTCTTCGATGATATCTGCTGCCTTATCTGTATCCATTCCGGTTATAATCGCTGCCTGTACATCAGGTTCAAGTTCTGAAAGTGCTTCAGCGGCAGTCTCCACATCAAGGCCCTTGAAAAATGATGCACCTTCTTTATGAGATACCTGGCTGATAATCTCTGCAATATCAGCGGGGTGAAGTTCAGATACCATCTGTCGCGGGACCGTAAGGGAGATTTTTGTAAGTTTCGGCTCCAAAGGCTGGATGTATGTCCAGCTGATAAGGTTATATGAGAGATGTTTTTTAAATATTCTCATAACATCTTCTCCACCTTTTTCAAAACCAAGCCTGCGCATGATACCTCTCATCCCCACGTCTACTGCAATAAGTAAAGCCTCTGAATCATAACCCTCAAGCTTGACATCATTTACCCTGACAACCTTAGCGCCATTTGCATCAACTATCTGTTTATCAAATATATCCCTGACTATAAGGAGGTCTTTCTCATTGAATTCATAAGTCTGGAGGCTTTCTGTATAAATATTTGAAGAGATTATTCTCTTGTTGAATATATTCAGGCCGGTCCAGGGGAGATTCATAAGACTTTTCTTTTTCTCAAGTATCAAAGCGGTTACTTTTGGAAATGCTTCACCCCTAACAACAACAATATCCCTGACTTTACCTAATTCCTCGCCCTTTGGGTCAAGTACAGGTTTTCTGAGTAATTCACTTACAAATAATTCACCAAAAAAAGGCATTAGTGCTCCAATAGCGGCATATTTATTTTGCTTTAAAAGTATCTCTATGTTAACTTTTTGTCAAGAGTTAACAGTAGCATGACGAAAGGGTTCGAGGGGTCGAGGATTCAAGGGTTATTTTCATGAATTCTTTAAAACTTGAACCCTGGAATCCTCGAATCCTTGAACCCTGTAATAAGTATAGCTTACCGATTTTTATTTCAGCAATATGAAAATGAAAGGGATTTGCTTTATAATTTATCAATCAAAATATCAGAGGTATTGTTTTGGATAAACTAATAATTCATGGCGGGAAAAGACTTAAGGGTGAAGTTGCAATAAGCGGTGCAAAGAATGCAGCTCTCCCGATAATGGCTGCTTCGCTTTTATCAACCGGCTATTCTACTATCAGCAGGGTTCCATACCTGAGAGATATCATGACCATGGGGCGGCTTTTTGCAAATCTTGGCGCAGGATTTCACTATGAAGACAGGAAGGCTATTATTAATACAGAAAAAATAAAAATATACGAAGCTCCGTATGATCTTGTCAGAAAAATGCGCGCATCAATCCTTGTGCTCGGACCGTTACTTTCGAGATATGGAAGGGCAAAGGTTTCATTGCCGGGAGGCTGCGCTATTGGTGCAAGGCCAATAAATTTCCATCTGAATGGACTTAAAAAGATGGGGGCAGAGATTAAACTGGAATCCGGGTATGTTATTGCAAAGGTAAAAAGACTCAGGGGTGCATCTCTGTACTTTGATATACCGACGGTTACCGGGACTGAAAACCTTATGATGGCTGCTTCATTGGCAAAGGGCAGTACATTGCTGGAAAATGCTGCGAGGGAACCTGAAGTGACTGATCTTGCAAATGCCCTTATCTCTATGGGCGCTAAGATAAAAGGAGCTGGTGAGAGCGTTATTGAGATCGAAGGGGTAGATGAATTAAAACCCGTGGACTATACAATAATCCCTGACAGGATCGAGGCAGGTACATTTATGGCTATTGCCGGAATCACAGGTGGTGATATTATTCTGAAGGGATGCAGACAGAAACATCTTGATGCATCGATAATGAAACTGAAAGAAGCCGGTCTTTCTTTTGAGAATGTTCCTGACGGCTTACGCGTAACCGGTCCCGGCAGGCCCACTGCTTCTGATATAAAGACGCAGCCATATCCTGGTTTTCCTACTGACATGCAGGCACAATTCATGTCACTTATGTGCATAGCTGATGGCACGAGCATCATAAAAGAGACGATATTTGAGAACAGATTTATGCATGTCGCAGAGCTTAAAAGGATGGGCGCTGATATTACTGTAGAGGGAGGAGTTTCGACTGTTAGGGGGATTTTGAAACTGAAAGGCGCACCTCTGATGGCAACTGATCTGCGGGCCAGTGCATCACTTATAGTTGCGGCGCTTGCGGCAAAAGGAGAGACTGTTATACACCGTATATATCATCTTGACAGGGGATATGAAAATATGGAGGGAAAACTCATTAAGATAGGGGCTGATGTGAAGAGAGTCAAAGAATAGTAGGTAGTAGACTGTAGATAGTAGATAGGATATAAAAAAGGAAGGATAAGCTGTCTACAGTTTGCTACATGCTATATGCAGTCTACTACCTACTATCTTATGTATGCTTCAGTGACGTAACGGCGCATCATGCGGTGGCAGTTGAAATAGTAAGCATTCTTGCCTATGGCATTCTGCATCATTCGAATCCATGTATGCCTGTCGTTGTAAAACATTGGGATAATGATGTTTTCGAGTTTATTGTAAAGATCATCGGCATCTCTTGTATCCATGTTATCTGTCAGGGTTGTCTCTGTCGGACTCGGGCCTATCGACCAGCCAGTGAATCCCTCGATATGACCTTCTATCCACCATCCGTCAAGCACGCTGAAATTCATTACTCCGTTATGTGTTGCTTTCATCCCGCTTGTGCCTGATGCTTCTCTGGGCCTCAAGGGTGTGTTCAGCCATATATCGACACCTGATACCATCTTGAGCGCAATATCCATATCATAATTTTTCAGATAAGCCATGGCAATTTTATCTTTGAATCTTTCTTTTAGGAAAAAAATTTTCTCTATGAGCTTTTTGCCTAAATCATCCTTCGGATGAGCTTTCCCTGCATATATAATCTGGAGTTTTCCTTCAGAAATCCTTTCAAGTCTCTCAATATCCGAAAATATCAGATCAGCCCTCTTGTAAGCTGTTGCCCTTCGTGCAAATCCTATGGTGAGAATATCCGGGTTCATATCAATCTGAGTTGTTTTTTTAACATAATCGAAAAGAACCTTTTTGGCCTCCATATGCGCATTCCAGATTTCATAATCAGGAATGCGTCCAACCCTTACAAACAGTTCAGGTTCATTCGCCCAGCCGGGAAGATGTTTATCAAACAGGGTTTTGAAGCTGTCGCAAGTCCATGTGAACGTATGAACGCCGTTTGTAATAGCATTGATCTCATATCCGGGGAACATACTTCGTGATACTTCACCGTGTTTTTTTGCAACCCCGTTTATAAATTCGCTCAGGTTAAGTCCAAGGCGGGTCATGTTCAGATCTTCCTTTCCACCGAGTTCTTTTAAAACATTCAAGGGTATTTGTTCACCCATAATCTTTATGACAAGGTCATAGGGGAATCTGTCATGTCCTGCATCAATAGGTGTATGTGTTGTAAAGACACAGAGGGCTTTTACTTTCTCCACATCCCATACAAGTTTTTCATCCCAGACATCTTCAATAGGCCGTTTGAATCTATTGAGAAGTTCGAGGGTAAGAAGACTTGAATGCCCTTCATTCATATGGTACTTCTTGATCTCAAAACCAATCTCATGAAGCATTCTCACACCGCCGATGCCGAGGACTATCTCCTGCTTCAGCCTGTATGCAAGGTCTCCTCCGTAAAGATAATGAGTAATCTCTCTGTCCTCAGGGGCATTCCCTTCAATATCCGTATCAAGGAAGAAGATTGGGATGCAGCCTCCTGTCAGACTTTCAACGTTATATTCCCATGCCTGTACCAGTACATCCCTGCCTTCAATCTGTAGCGTGATCCTTGCAGGAAGCAAGGTCATAGACCGGGACGGATCCCAGGATACAGGGTATTCAGTCTGTTTTCCATGTTCATCCAGTTCCTGTATGAAATACCCTTTTTTAGTAAGAATGGTAACGGCAACCATCGGAAGTTTCAGGTCAGCGCCTGTCCTGATGGTATCGCCTGCGAGCACACCGAGTCCACCGCTGTATGTAGGAATATCATTCCGGATTCCTATCTCCATCGAAAAATATGCAATCTTGGGTTCTTTTGTAAGTTCTATAGGACAGGCGTTATTCATATTCGAATATATTAAGATATTTTAATAGAGATAAACAATAATGAAAAACCATTACTGGAAAAGAAAGGATAGGGGAGATAAATATTAGACAGGGCAGATGAGTCTGCCGAGCTTTTCAGTCAGCCTGAGATTTTCTGAGTAGTCAACCGGACAATCAACAATAGCAGGCACTTTCTGATTAAGGGCATCCTTTAAAACCGGCAGCAATTCATCGTCTGAGGTAACACGGTAACCTTTGGCGCCAAAGGATTCTGCAAGTTTCACAAAGTCGGGATTATTGAATCGTATGAAGAAATCTTTGTGATATCTCAGTTTTTCCTTCCATTCGATGAGGCCATATCCGCCGTCATTAAATATAACGCATACAAAGTTAAGACCAAGCCTGATGGCTGTGTTGATCTCGCATAGAGACATGAGAAAGCCTCCGTCACCAACTCCTGCTATAACCTGTTTCTCCGGGCATAACAGCTTTGCTGATATGGCAGCAGGTATTGCAAAACCCATTGAGGCAAAACCGTTCGAAATAATAACGGTATTTTCTTCATATGCGGGATAAAACCGTGCGATCCACATCTTATGAGCGCCTACATCACTTATCAGGATGTCATTTCTTCCCAGAACCTTTCTTATATCATTTACTATCCTGAATGGTTTGAGCGGAAATCCTTTCAAAGAAAAATCCATCGAGTGATCGCTATAAAGCTTAAGTTTGTGATAATAAGATGTATCTTTTTGAGACCTTACCCTTTCTGCAAGCAGAGAGAGTGTGGTTTTGATGTCTCCAATAAGTTCGAGAGAAGAATAATGAGAATCTGTGTCGGAAGGTGTGAAATTAATATGGATAATATTCTTGTCGCTGTTCGTGTTCCAGTGGATGGGGCTGAACTCAACAGGATCATAACCAACGGTTATTATCAGATCAGCCCTGTTAAAACCGCATGAAATATAGTCCTTTGACTGCAGACCGACTGTAGATATAAAAAGATCGTTATCTGCCGGCATGGCTCCCATGCCCATAAATGTTGTTGTGATACCGATTTGTGTCTTTAATATGAATTCCTTTAGTTCCTTCGATGCATTTCCTCTTATTACACCGTTTCCTGCAAGGACAAGCGGCATATCTGCATTCTCTATCATGGAAACGGCCGCAGACAGAGCTTTTTCTGAAGGCTCAGGGTAGCTTATTGGTTCATGGGTCAGGGGAGAGCCTTCTGTGTTGACCGAAGCTATATCTTCCGGGAACTCAATGTGAGACGGTCCCGGTTTTTCGATAGATGACGTCTTAAAGGCTTTTCTTATTATCTCCGGGATCACTACAGGACTTTCTATCCTTGCATTCCATTTTGTCAGTGGTTTAAATGATGAGAGAATGTCAATGTACTGATGTGATTCCTTGTACATCTCTGATAGTCCTGCCTGTCCGGTGATTGCAACCACAGGAGAAAAATCAAGCAGGGCATTAGCGATGCCGGTCATGAGGTTTGTTGCGCCGGGACCGAGTGTTGAGATACAGACACCGGGTTTTCCTGAGAGTCTTCCATATGCGTTTGCCATAAAGGCTGCCCAGCGTTCATCGTGGGTAAGGATGAATTTTAAATTTGATGAGGTTAATGCATTGAGGAAATCCATATTCTCTTCGCCAGGTAGACCGAAGATATATTCGACTCCCTCAGCTTCGAGGCATTTAATGAATAATTCAGAAGATTTCATAACAACTCATCGAAATCAACAATATGCAAAAAACTATCTGAACCCCTGGGCGTTGTCTTTGAATTAGACCTGGCTTTATAGAGAATATATTTGATCCCATATTTATTAGCGGTATGAAGAATTTCCTCTGTATCATCAATAAATAGAGATTTATCTTTGTCAAATCCGAGACGTTTTTCAGCTTTTTCCCAGAAAATCAGGCTTTCCTTTGGATATCCGACATCAAAAGAAGAAAGCACCGAGTCGAAATACTTCCCAATCTGTGTTTTGTTGAATTTCAGCTCGATAGACTTGTAATGTGCGTTTGTCAGAAGAAATATTTTCTTCTTGTGGATTTTCATCATCTTCAGAAAATCAATAACATGAGGATGAACTTCAATCAGGTGCCTGATCTGTTCTTTTAAGGCCGGGATATCGAGATGGAGTTCTTTTGACCAAAAATCAAGGTCTGTCCAGTTTAACGTTCCCTCATGTGTTTTGTATTTTATCATGAGCTCTTCCTTTGCCATGCCGAATGTAATATTATGCTTCTCTGCATACTTTTCAGGCACAAGATGTTCCCAGAAGAAATCATCGAAATATTTATCAAGGAGAGTCCCGTCCATATCGAGCAAAATGAATTTTATGTCTTTCAAAGGAATTTTCATAATGGTCATTGACTCTTGCTATATAAGAAAGAGTGATTTAAAAAGGCAGGACTTTTGGTAATTTGAAACCTTTCTTGCCTTTGAACATCTTGAGCATTTTCTTTATTTCAATATATTGCTTTATAACCCTGTTTACATCCGGTACAGTGGTGCCGCTACCCAGTGCAATCCTTCTCCTTCTGTTTCCGTTGATTATGTTGTGGTCTCTTTTCTCTTTTTTCGTCATGGAGCTTATGATTGCTTCAACCTTTATCAATTCCCTCTCATCAATCTCCAGATTTTTGATCTTATTCATGCCGGGTATCATATTAATAAGGTTTTCCAGGGGACCCATATTGCGCATCTTCTGAAGCTGTCCTCTAAGGTCATCAAATGTAAACGAATCATCCATTATGGTCTTCTGGAGTTTCTCAGCCTCTTTATGATCAAAAGTCTTCTGTGCCTGTTCAATCAAACTGAGGACATCGCCCATACCGAGTATCCTCGACGCAATCCTGTCTGGATAAAAAGGCTCAAGCATCTCGATCTTTTCACCGGTGCCGATGAACTTAATCGGTTTCCCGGTCACTGATATTATGGAGAGTGCAGCTCCACCCCTTGCATCACCATCCATTTTTGTTAGGATTATGCCGTCAATGCCGATCTGCTCTCCAAAATTCCGTGCTATATTGACTGCATCCTGTCCTGTCATTGCATCTGCAACAAAGATGATCTCTTTTGGTGAAACGCTCTCTTTTATATTTTTTAACTCTGCCATGAGAGATTCATCGATGTGCAATCTGCCGGCAGTATCGAGGATGACTATGTCTCTGGCATCAAGCTTTGCCTTTTTCACAGAGTCATAACAGAGGGTCACGGGATCTTTTGTGTCTTTTGAAAAATAGACAGGGACATCGATCTGGCTGCCGAGAGCGATGAGCTGGTCTATTGCTGCAGGTCTCTGGAGGTCGGCTGCCACAAGCATAGGTCTTCTGCCTTCCTTCTTGAAAAGTCTCGCAAGTTTCGCTGATGTTGTAGTTTTACCTGAGCCATGCAGACCTACCATCATTACGATGGTTGGAGGATTGGGTGACAGGGGGATCCTGCTGTTTGTCTTTCCGAGCAGCTGGCAGAGCTCTTCATTGACTATCTTGATAACCTGTTGTCCCGGGCTCAGGCTTTCAAGAACTTCCTTGCCAACAGCCTTTTCCTTTATCTTTTGAACAAAATCCTTTACAACCTTGAAGTTGACATCAGCCTCCAGAAGGGCAAGCCGAATCTCTTTCAGGGCGACCTCTATGTCCTCTTCTTTCAGGAGGCCTTTCCCTTTTAATTTTTTGAATATGGATTCTAATTTTTCTGTGAGGGATTCAAACATATAAAGATACTACTGTCTCCTTGCAGTTTTCCGGCAAAAGCGCTGCAGGCAATAACTTAAATCCATTACAGGAGAGAATCTAATTTTGCTTTTAGCTGTTGTTTTGGAACCACTCCAACTATCTGATCGACCTTAACACCGTCCTTAAAGAACATTATAGTAGGTATGCCCATAATTTTGTATTTGCTGGCGATTTCAGAATTCTCATCAGTATTAAGTTTCATAACTTTTACTTTACCGATATATTCTTTAGATAATTCTTCAACTGTTGGTGATATCATTCTGCATGGACCGCACCATGCAGCCCAGAAATCAATCATAACAACACCCTGAGCTTTAATAACTTCATTTTCCCAGTTAGATGTTGTAGCTTCAAGTATACCTTCTGCCATGCAACCCTCCTCTTATCCCCGTCCAATACAACGGACAATTTATTTGTTTAATTATATTTTCAGGCTGTAATCTTTGTCAATGTTTTTAGGAATATGAAATTATCGTCTCATTGACACTCTTTGGTTCTTTCTGCTATTTTTAACAATGAAAAAGTGTTTCCTTTTTTCTGTTATTTTTCTTTTCATCCTCTCTGCAAATTCATATGGCTTTGATATAAAAGGTTTTCAACCCCTTGATCCTTATGGCATATTTTCGACATTCAGCGCTGAGAGCTTAACGAAGGGCAAAACTGCAATTGCTACCGGCGCTGAACTGTCAGTAGATCCGGATTTTTACCGATTTGTTTTAAAAACTGCTTATGGAGTTACTGATAAATTAGAAATAGGCATGACCCTTCCTTATGTATTCGGTTCTGATGATCCGGACGGGTTTGAAGATGCTTCTGTAGGTTTTAAGTACAGGTTCTTTGATGAGGGCAAGTATGGTCCCTCTTTAGCATATATCCTTAGCGCATCTGTGCCTTCAGGTAGTGATCGGCTAAGCACAGACGGAGCTTACAGTGTTGGACTTATTATAAGCAAGAGGGTAGGCCCTGTTAATGGACATTTGAATCTCTTTTACACAAAACCCGGCAAAGGAAGTTTGGAGGATGAGATTTCTTTTCTGACCGGACTGGACTTTGCCGCTTCACATAATTTTAAGCTTCTTGCAGAATTACAGGTTATGAAAAGTAGTTTTTCAGATAAAATCGACTCTATAGAGGGAAGGATCGGCTACAGGATAAAGACTACCGATTATATATATACTACATTTGGGGTCGGATATGATTTTAAGAACAGAAGCCCTGAATCAAGGGTATTATTCACGGTAACATTTATATATCCAAAGGAGACGAAAAAAATTAAGAAGATTTATGAGGAGGAATAGATAAAAAATGTTTGATATCGGCATGCCGGAGCTTATGGTGATATTTGTTGTCGCCCTCCTCGTGATTGGTCCGGATAAACTTCCTGAATTAGCGAAAACACTCGGAAAGGGGCTGGCGGAACTGAAAAAATCATTTCAGGATGTGAAAGACTCGGTTGAGGAGGAATTCAAGGAAACCACCTCAGATATCCGCGAAGCAGTAACAGACGTTAAGAAACAGATAGAGAGTGAGGTCAGGGATACAACTGCAACCTTGCAGGAAGTTAAGACCCAGGTGGAGACTGAATCAGAAGATATACATAAGACATTTGAAAGTACTGCGAAAGATATAGAGGATCAGGTAGAGCAAGAATCCGAACAGACAGGTAAGACATCAGATGATGAGGTTAAAAAACAATCGTAGATGGTCAGCATGATATCTGCAACAGCAATCCTTGTAAAAATCAGATAGAGAAAATTAGCATAAGTCAACAGGTGGAGGTTTAATATGACAGACACCAAGATGATGTCTTTTCTCGGGCATCTCGGTGACCTCAGGAAAAAGATTACTGTATCTCTGATTGCTACGTGTGTAACTTTTATGGTTTCATTCAATTACTCCGAGCAGCTTCTTGAATCACTCATGTTTCCGCTCAGATATACTCTGGACTTTTCAGTAACAAAGATGTACATTTATTTTATCCCGCAGGATAAACTGCATAATACAAAACTTGTGTTTTTGGCGCCTGCTGAGGGGTTCTGGATGAACATGAAGATCGCAATGGTTGCTGCTCTGATACTTGCACTGCCTGTAATATTTCAGCAATTATGGAGCTTCATATCTCCCGGTCTCCATGGCAAAGAAAAAAAGTATGTAGTCCCGTTTGTTTTAACAGCGACCGGTCTTTTCCTTGTTGGAGGAGCGTTCTGTTTTTTTATTGTCCTGCCGTTTGCAATGGGGTTTCTTCTTACCTATAAGGTTGGTGATTTCATGATGCCATTACTTTCTGTCGGACAGTATGTTGATTTCTGCCTTAAGTTTATCCTTGCCTTTGGCGCTGTCTTTGAGCTCCCCATTATTATCCTCTTTGCCACACGTATGGGTTTAATAACTACACAGACATTAGCAAAAAACCGGAGATATGCTGTATTAATAGCATTTATAGTAGCTGCCATTCTTACTCCAACTCCTGATGTCTTTAATCAGACCCTGATGGCAGTTCCAATGATAATTTTATATGAAGTCGGAATCATTGCAGCGAGAGTTTTTGTAAGAAGAAAGGATGCATAGTGCCTACTATCAGGGGGAAAAGTCTCAAGGCAATTGCATTTGATATATCTGAAGGGTACGTGGTTGTTAATCCTATTTTTTTAAAACCGCTCGACCAGGAATCCCTTAAGGGCATATATCAGGAGATCATGAGGGCCCAGATAGAGATCAGGGGTGAGAAATTTCCACAGGGAGATATGAAGGCAATCAGATGGCGAAATACACGGCTCCAGAGACTCAATTCTGCCGTGATGATACTGAAAAATTTTGCAAGAGAAAGAAAAATCATCATCATATGAAATTTGACTGCTTGTGAAATTTATGTTAATTTTTTAATTATGGAAATATCTGAAGAAACAAAAGAAGTAAGGGATTTACTCCAGAGCATTGTAAAATCAAAAAAGACCCTCAGGATGTATCCTCAGAACAACCCTGTCTATGTAAAGACGTTAGAGGATGCTTATACAAGATTTAATAGTTTTTTTGATTATAAAGATACCTTCACATTAAAGATAAAACAGAACAGTATTTATTATGATGCGGAACAATTGTATTACAACCCTGAAAAAGAAGATAATTTTGCACTGTTTTTCTTTAAAGACGGTTTAAGGGAGCTATCATTCAAAAAAGGATTGACTCAGGAAGAACTGGAGGAATTTTTAAGGATTATTGCTCTTGATTTTGACAGAGAAGCTATAGATGACGACGTAGTCACTCTCTTATGGGAAAAGGACTTTCAGAACATCAAGTATATTGTTGATGAGGCTTATCTTCTGGATGTTGATGAAGAGAATTATCAGGATAAAGCTGAAGAAAAGACAAAGGAACACGTTACTGATGTCGATGATCTGATGAGGGCTTATGCAGATGGATTTGCTGAAGAAGACATCAGGACCGTATCAATCGTGCCATTGTCAGAAAAAGACCTCCAGCTTCTCTTGGAGGAACTGGAAAAAGACTCATCTGATAACAAAGTATACAAACTGGTTAACATACTCTTTGAATTAATCTATCCATCAGAAGATAAAAGTGATTTAGAAGATATCTATACATTCATTCAGGAAGCTATTCTGTTTTCGATGAAACACGGGGATATCCATGCAATATTGGATATCATGAAGAGGGCTCGGGAAGTTGTAGATAACCCTATGTTATCAGAGAATGAGAAGCGATATATGAGAATGCTACCTGTATACCTTGGGACAGAAGAGATCATGTTGTTTCTGGCTGATCTTCTTGATAGTGGTGTGGAGATAGAAGAAAAAGATCTTGAGAATCTGGTTCAATTCCTTGATAAAAATGCGATCGAACCCATGGTAAAGTGTCTCGGGGAACTGAAGACGATCCGTGCAAGAAAAAGTATTATAGAGGCGCTTATTGTTACCGGAAAGAAGGATATCCAGACTCTGTCAAAGGGACTTGATGACCAGAGATGGTATGTTGTCAGGAATATTATTTACATTCTCAGGAGAATAGGGGACAAGAGAGCTACTGAATATCTCCTGAGGACTGTAAGGCATGGAGACATAAGGGTCCGGAAAGAGGTCATTAAGGCTTTTGGTGAACTTGGCGGGAAAGAAGTAATCCATAGCCTCAGGGAATGCCTTGATGACCCTGATACGCAGGTAAGGATTGCTGCTGCAAAGGCCTTTGGCAGTATCGGGACAGAGGCTCCTAAAAGAATAATACTCGATGAGATATGTGATAAGGATTTTAAAGATAAGGAATTTGATGAGAAAAGGGAATTTTATGAGGTGCTTTCAAGATGGAAGGACGCAGAGGTCTTTGAATTTCTGATAAAGACTTTTAAAACAACGTCATTTTTTGGCAGGGCTAAAAACTATGAGAACAGGGCTTGTGCTGCATTCTGTCTCGGTCTTTTGGGGAACAAAGACGCTCTCCCGGTTCTGGAAAAATATAAGGACTCAAACAATAAACTTCTGAGGGACTTTACATATGCAGCAATCAAAAAACTTGAGTATGGACAATAAGGAAGACAGAGAAATCCACAGGAGCGGACAGGATATAATCAATCAGCTGGCTGTTATCCTGAGGACCGCCCAGATCCATGATCCCGGCAATATTGCCGTAACATCAGCGATAGAAAGGTTTATTTTACTTATCAATCAACTTACCGCTTCTGAGTTAAGCGTTGCACTTGAGCTTATAGGAGAATTTTTTTACATAGCTGATATAAGGATAAGGTACTCCATGGAACATCTCCTTAATTTTGATTTTCTTGTGCGGGAATTTAAAAGGAGAGAAATCGGGAGAGTTATTTTCAGGAATCCTGTCAGGGCTGATGATGTCCAGATATTTCTTAAGGCATTCATAGCATCAGGTTATTCTGATTCACCATATGAAAAAATGCTCGATATAATGACGCAATCAGAGAACATCGATGTAGACAGGTTACAGAAAATAGTTGAAGAAGAAGTAGATGCCAGGAAGGTCATAAAAAAATCATATTTCAATGCTGTTTCATACACAAGGGGCGTGATGACCAAGATTAAACAGGGGGAAAAGGTCAATATTAAAAAGGCGAAAAGGATTGTAGAGTCCATGGTTGACCATCTAATCGAAGAAGAAAAATTCCTGATGGGGATGACTGCGATCAAGGACTATGATGAATACACATATCATCATTCCGTTAATGTCAGCATACTCTCGATAGCACTGGGCCAGAGGCTGGGGTTGAACAGGAAGGTTCTTACGGAAATTGGACTTGTAGCCCTTTTTCATGATATTGGCAAGATAGACATTCCCAATGAAGTCCTTAATAAAACTACTAATTTTAACGAAGATGAATGGAAGATTATGAAAAAACATCCTGTTTGGGGTGTGAAGGCTATTTTAAAATTAAGAGCCATGGACACAAGCGCCATTCGGGCTGCTATTGTTTCATTTGAACATCATATGAACTATGATCTTTCGGGATACCCTAAGGTGAGACAATACACAGAACTGGATTTTTATTCGAAGCTTGTGAGTTTTGCCGATCAGTATGATGCAATGACATCCTCAAGAGTCTATTCAAGGATTCCATTGTCTCCTGATAAAGCACTTAGCATCATGATGGAAAGGTCCGGCACGCAGCTTGATCCTATTCTATTTAAGTTTTTCATCAATATGGTAGGTGTCTTTCCGATAGGAACACTTGTAATGCTTGATACAAAAGAACTCGGACTTGTCTATGAAAGTGATGTTGTATTTGCCGACAGGCCGAGGGTATTGCTGATAATCGACAATAAGGGAGAAAGGGTTAATGGGCCTGTTATAAACCTTACTGAAAAAGATACAGCAGGCAAATACTTCCGGACAATAGTTAAAACCCTGGATCCCAATAAATACAAAATAAACCTCGCAGAATATCTACTTTAGAATACCGCACTTCCATATTTCTTCTTGCGATTTTAGTCAGATTATTATTTAATATACATAGGTTAGACTGTAATATTTCAAGCCTAAAATAAACAAGGGGTGAATGAATGATTACCGGGAAACCTTTATTCAATAGCCAGGAGATACAGGCAAAGGTTAAAGAGCTTGCTGACAGGATAACAAAAGACTATTCAGGCAAGGAACTTCTTGCGGTTGGAATTCTAAAGGGTGCATATATGTTTTTTTCTGATCTTGTGAGGGCTATTGAGGTGCCTCTGACGCTGGATTTCATAATTGCCTCAAGTTATATTAAGACAGAAACATCCGGAGAGGTAAAGATGTATTATGACATCAGGGAAAATATCCAGGATAAGCATGTACTGCTCATTGATGACATTGTCGATACAGGTATTACCCTGAATTATATCAGGGAGAGAGTCCTTGTAAGATGCCCCCAAAGCGTCAAAGTTTGTGCATTCCTTGACAAGAAAGAGAAGAGAGAGGTTGAGATCCCTCTGGATTATGTGGGGTTTGAAATACCGAATGAATTTGTGGTCGGTTATGGCCTTGACTACGATAATAAATTCAGGAATCTCCCCTATATTTCAATTTTCAAAAAAAGGACATAAAGGGTAAAAGATGTTCGAACTCATGATAGAAACGCATTTTGCTTCTGCACACCAGTTAAGAGGCTATAAGGGAAAATGTGAAAGAGTCCATGGACATAACTGGAAAGTACAGGTCTATGTTCTTGCAGAAAGATTGAATGAAATAGATATAACAATAGATTTTCATGATTTAAAAAAGATGACAGAGGAAATAGTGGGGCAGCTGGACCATAGTTTTCTAAATGACATTTTCCCTTTTACCGAAAAGAATCCATCTTCTGAAAATATCGCAAAATGGATTTATGACTCGCTCAGAAAACGGATAGATAATGATGATATCAGTCTTTCTGCTGTTACGGTCTGGGAGTCAGATACTGCATCTGCAACCTATTTTGAAGCATGAGTTATTGAAGAATATATCCAGCATATTTCTGAAGGAGAGATCAGAGTAGAATTTTATCATGACGATAAACATAGCAATTGGTTGTCACAGCTATCTTTTGGGTGAAGGGATAAAAAAGCTCCTCAAAAATGAAGATGGCATAAATATTATCGGTATATTTGACGAAGGAATAGATGTAAGGGAAATATTAAAACTGAATCCTGATATAATCATTGCTGATTATAAGATATTTCGTTCCTTTCCCGAAGACCCTTTCAGAGAAGATCAGGTGAAGATTATCCTCATCAGCGACAGGGCCTGGATTTCTGAAATTGGGAGACAGATGCCGGAATTAATCTTAAGAGGTGTTTCCGGTATCCTGCCCCCGGAGGCGGATTCAGATATTCTGAAAAAGTCAATCAAGGTTGTCTATGCAGGAGAACTGTGGATTGATGGCAAAATAATAAAGCATATGCTGTATAACATGAAGAATCTTGAAAAGAAAATAGATCTTACTAAAAAAGAAAAAGAGATCGCAAACCTTATCTGTAATGGACACAGGAATAAGGAAATTGCACAGAAACTTGATATATGCGAACAAACAGTCAAATCACACTGCAATCGTATTTACAAGAAGATCGGTGTTTCTGACAGACTACAACTCGCCCTATATACTCACAAGATATGGCCAGGTCATATCTGAGGTATTAAAACCAAAGTATATATCTTTTTAAAACCTATATTAATAAAATTAATCCATTAGGGTAATTGCAAAATACTTACATCTGTAGTAGAAATAATATAGTTTGCAGCAAATCATATTAGGCGGGTCTTCTTCAGGAGGCAGCTTGCTCTTAAGACTTACATGTCCGGACTGTGAGAAAGATTCATACAGTGTTTCTGTGGAGAACTTTAAACCGTGTCCTTACTGCGGAATTCTATTTAGCGGGAAATACGGCAGTGAAAAAAGAGATGACGGCCGCATAAACAAAGAAATCCCTTTTATCCTTCCGTATAAAGGTCAGAATCTTGAAGCAAGCACAATAAACTTTTCAAAAAAAGGATTGAGTATCAAGATATTCGGCAACCCATCTCTCCCTGTCGGAGATGTAATGGAATTCAGTATTGGAACCTCATTGGTAAAAACAGAGATTTTGTGGTTTTTTAATGCTCCTGAAGTCTCTGTGGTTGTGACCGGGCTAAAGATACTGGAAGGCATTTTAAATCCTCAGGAATTTCCAGGCCTCAATATATCTGATGACAGATCTATAGAAAGTTAAGAATTGTCAGATGTAGTACAGGATTTCCGTATTCTGTTCCAAAACCCGCTTCTTTTCTGTTAGAATTAACTCCCGATCATAATTTACCCGGATGAAGGAGGTAGCATGGATTATTTCTTAAATGAAGATCAGGTTATGATAAAGGAACTTGTACGGCAGATATCTGAGGAAAAGGTTGTTCCTGTGAGAGAAGAGCTTGATGAAAAAGAGGAGTTTCCCTGGGAAATCATGAAAGTCCTTTCACAATCAGATCTGTTCGGTCTTTTTATACCTGTAGAATACGGTGGAATAGGAAAGGGCTCTCTTGATTTATGTATAGCGGTCGAGGAACTCTCGAGGGCATGCCTTGGCGTTTCAACGACATATGCAGCGAACGCACTCGGTACATATCCTATACTTCTCTTTGGTTCAGATGAACAAAAGAAAAAATATCTCCCTGATATTGCTGCCGGTAAAAGGCTTGTTGCCTTTGGACTTACAGAAGCAAATGCAGGGAGTGACGCTGCGGGGATACAGACTACTGCAAAGCTGGATGGTAATAATTATGTAATTAACGGTACAAAACAATGGATTACTAATGGAGGAGAGGCCGAGATTTATACAATTATTGCCATGACGGATAAGGCAAAAGGACCGAGAGGCGCATCGGCTTTCATCATTGAAAAAGATACCCCTGGTTTTCAATTCGGGAAAAAAGAAAAAAAGATGGGTATCAGAGCATCATCAACAAGGGAACTCATATTTGATAACTGCAGAATACCCAAGGAGAATATTGTAGGCAAGGAAGGTATCGGGTTTATTGTTGCCATGAAGACCCTTGATAATGCAAGAGCGGGTGTTGGTGCGCAGGGTGTTGGCATTGCTCAGGGGGCATTTGAAGAAGCGCTAAAGTTTGCACGCCAACGAGTTCAGTTCGGACATCCCATTATAAGTTTTCAGGCTGTTCAGCATATGCTTGCAGACATGGCAACAGAAATAGAGGCTGCACGCGCACTGGTATACGCTGTTGCAAGATATATGGACAGTGGAGCACGTGAGGTATCAAAGGTATCGGCAATGGCAAAGGTCTTTGCTACAGATATGGCTATGCGGGTTACTACAAATGCAGTGCAGGTTATGGGTGGTTCAGGCTATATGAGAGAATATCCTGTCGAAAAAATGATGCGTGACGCAAAGATCCTCCAGATTTATGAAGGCACAAACCAGATCCAGCGTAATGTTATTGGACAGGCATTAATCAGGGAAGCAGCCAAGAAATAAATTGAATGTAAAGTGCAGCCTTGTTTTCATCAAGGCTGCACCCCAAAATGCAGCAAATGAAGAAGTTACTTCTTTACCCCCGTCAATATTTCCGTATGAACTTCAATATTTGCCTCTTTCATCGCTTTCTCTATAAACTCTGTAACCTTTGTTTTAGTGCGTTCCTGAAGCAGCTTCTGCTTAATTTTTTCTTTTGCAGTATCAAAGGGCTCCATTCCAGGCTCTTTCTTTTCTTCAACCTTGATAATATGATATCCGAATTGCGTTTCTACGATTCCACTGACTTCTCCGGGTTTTAAAGAAAAAGCTGCATCTTCAAAAGACTTTACCATCCTTCCTTTTGGGAAAAATCCTAATTCGCCTCCCTTGGGTTTAGAGCCTGTATCATCTGATACATCGGATGCAAGTTTTGCAAAATCTTCACCGGCTTTTATCTTTTTGAGAATTTCCTCTGCTTTTTCCTTGGCTTTTTTCTTATCGTTATCAGAAGCAGAGGGATCGGTTTTGATGAGTATATGCCGCGACCTTACCATCTCAGGTGTTTTAAATTCATCTTTATGGCTTTCGTAATAAGCCTTTACATCTTCTTCTGAAACCTCCACTTTGTTCGTGACTTCTTTTTTCAAGTACTCAATTGCAATAATATTGTCTTTGAGCAGTTCCAATTGCTCTTTTAATTCAGGATTTTTATCAAAACCTTTCTTTTTTGCCAGTTTAGATATTACGATTCCCTGAATATACTGTTGGAGAATATTCTCTTTTAACTGGGGATTTTTTTCTATGACTTTCTGTTTTTCGCTGTCAAGATATCCGAGCATTTTGTTGAATTCTGAGATTGTTATTTTCCTGTCTCCAATTTTAGCCACAACGTCATCATCCTTAGCTGATACATTGCCATGAATGAATACCATTACCAACAACAAACTTACAATGATTCCAAAATACTTGCGCATAGATAACGCTCCTCCATATATTGAATTTTATTGAACGAAAGCATACAGAAAAAATATATAAACACAAAATAAACGTAATGTCAAACTACACGTGGTTTCTGAGCATCAGCTCAATCGGATGAGGATTCAAATAGAATTGTTCCTTAAGATAGGATTCATCGAACTTTCTGACATAATGATTGATCAGCACAATAGGGACAATTAAAGGCACATATCCCTTGTGGTAATTCTCAATGACTTCAAGCAGCTCCCTTTTATCCTCCGAAGAGAGAACTGATTTGAAATAGCCGGCGATATGGGATAATACATTTGTATTCTTTTTAGCAGTAGCGAGAAGCTGCAACCCTTCCATAAGGAGCTTAATATACTGTGTCAGGAGATTTTCCTGTTTATATTTCTTTGAGCTTGCAACAAGCTGTCCAAGAGTTGTGAAATGTTTTGGGCTGTGAGACATTATCAGGAGTTTATGCTCAGTATGAAAATTTATCAGATCCTTTCTGGTTGCACTATTTCTGAATAGTTCTTTCCAGCGTTTATAGACAAATACCCTTTCAATGAAATTCTCTCTAAGCTTTGGGTCATGCAGCCTGCCGTCATCAATTACCGGAACAAGAGGAAAACGTCGTAAAAATGCCCCTCCAAATAATCCTGCGCCTTTTCTTCCCGGCGTACCGGATGGCGTGTATACCGTCACTCCTCCTATCCCTGAGCTGGGAGACCTGCCTTTAAAGATAAAACCATAAAGATCAACCCGCTCCAATATTTTCAGTTTGTTTTTAACCCATTGGAGCATGCCTTCAGTGTGGTCAATGCCTGTACGTGTGGTAATAAGACGCGGATTATCAGGATCACCCGCTAAATGCATTGACTCTCTTGGAATTGCAAGACCGTATTCAACTTCAGGGCATACGGGAAGCCAGTCAAAATACTCTCCAAGTGTATCTGTGATATAACGATCCAATTTGTGTCCGCCATCATAACGGACCTTCTCGCCAAGAAGACATGAACTTATCCCGATTTTGATTTTTTCCATTAACGTATTTTAATTTTAACAGTCTTTGCTCTTAAGTTAAAATCAGAAAATGCATCTGATAAAAAGAATATGATAAAATCAATCAGGAACAGGTATCTGTCGCAAATGATTTTATTGGCATGATCATCAAGGAATCTATAATTATTAATGCGGCTATGAGTAAAGTATGGGATACATTTACTGATCTCACGTGCTGGATTAACTGGAACAGTGTTATGAAAAATGTCAGCTCAGAGGAAAAATGCCTCACAAACTGTAAAAACCTTAAATGTTACTTCAGACCTTTTATCTTTCCGATTCAAATGAGGATCAAGGTTGAAGAAATAGTGCCCTATGAGCGTATAGTATGGTCTGCAAGGAAAAAAGGGTTATTCGCATTTCACGAATTCTTCTTTCAAAAGAATGAAAGAGGCATCCTGGTTACAAGCAAGGAGACATTTTCCGGCTTACTCGCCGGAGCTTCTGGTTTCTTGCTCCCTGAAAAGAGCATGCGATCACTGACAAAGACTTTTCTTAAGGACCTTAAAAATGCTGCAGAGAGATACTAAGACGGCTATAAGTAAGGATACATGACTGTCATTGCCCGACTTGATCGGGCAATCCAGAGAAAAGAACTGGATTCACCGGTCGAGCCGGAGAATGTCAAACAGACAAAACTATGTCGCCATTCTAAAGACCGCATTAGTATATTATTTCCTTTACCTGTTTTATGATCGCATTTGCCGATATCTCCTCATAATCAAGGAGTTCTTCTGGTTTCCCGCTTTTTGGCATTTTTCTTACTGATAATGAATAAACAGGCACTGCTATAGCGCCGAGCGCAGTCCTTACAGCTTCTCCAATACCTCCCTCTGCAAAATGATCTTCAACGGTAATAATTGCTTTAGTAGCCTGAGCAGCCTCATGTATTGTTGCCTGATCAATAGGCTTAATGCTGTAAAGGTCGATGACACGAGCGAAGATGCCTTCTTTCCTGAGTTCGTTGTAAGCATTCAGTGCTTCATGAAGTGTTATCCCGGCAGCAATAATTGTTATATGATCATTATCGCTTTCCCTCAATACTTTGCAGCCTCCAACAGGGAAATCCTCATTGTTTTTATACAGGATTGGAGTGTCTTTTCTTGTAGTGCGCAGGTAAACAATTCCATGATATTTTGCGGCTTCCTCGACCAGTTTTTCTGTGGATACAGCATCTGAAGGATACAGGACTACACTATTCAGCACAGACCTGAACATGGCAATGTCCTCAAGGCCCATCTGAGAGGGACCATCCTCGCCGATAGATACGCCTGCATGAGAACCCGCAAATTTTATATTGGGATCTGAATACTGACACATCCTGATCTGATCGAATGCGCGTGTAAAAAATGCTGCAAAGGTTAAAATGAAAGGTATCTTACCGCGACGGGAGAGGCCTAATGCTGTCCCTACCATATTCTGTTCTGCTATGAACATCTCGAAGAACCTCTCAGGGTATGCTTCTTTGAATATTTCGGCAAAGGTTGAATTACTCACCTCAGCGTCCAGGACCACCATGTCCGGGAATTGAGGAAAAATTCGGACAAGCGCCTTGCCATATGCCTTACGTGTGGCAACATGTTTGTCATCAGGATAGTACATGCTTTGCGGTTTTTGGGGCAGCTTTGTTTCCGGTCTGAGATTCTCCGGTTTGCTAATTTCACCCCTGACTGAAATATCAACTGTACCAAGTTCCGTTAATGCCAGATTCAATTCGTCTTTATTGAGAACTTTTCCATGCCATCCATCATGATCTTCAAGGAAAGAGACCCCTTTGCCTTTTGTGGTCCTGGCAATAATCATAACAGGTTTATTTTTAACCCTCAGAGCCTTTTTAAAGGCATTCAGGATTTCCTGAAAAGAATGGCCATCAATCACGATTGTTTTCCATCCGAATGAAGAAATCCTTTTTTGGTAAGCCTTCAGATCGTAGCCGTACATTGTTTCTCCGCGCTGTCCAAGACGGTTTACGTCGATAATCCCTGCAAGATTATCTAACTTGTAATGGGCGGCGATCTGCATTGCTTCCCATTGTGAACCCTCAGACATCTCGCTATCGCCGAGCAGCACATACGTTCTGTAGGGAAGCTTATCGATAAATTTCGCGTTCAGGGCCATTCCAACTCCAACGGAAAGTCCCTGACCCAATGAACCTGTTGCTGCTTCAGTGTATCTGAAATTTGCGGTAGGATGACCTTCAAGGGGACTGCCGAATTTCCTCATGGTCATCAGTTCTTTTTCTGTCAATTTTCCCGCAACACACCACAGGGCATAAAAAAGAGGAGAGGCATGGCCTTTGGAAAATATTAACCTGTCGTTATTGGGATGTTCCGGATGATCTGCATCGAATCTGAAAAGACCGCTGAAAAAAAGACAAGTCATTAAATCAGTTGCAGACAGAGAAGATGTCGGATGCCCTGAACCAGCCTCAGTTGTTGAAGTAAGTATATGGTAACGGATTAATTTTGCTATTTCTTCTAATGTCTTGATATCGGTCATCAAAAGTATTTCTTTTGCACTAAATCCTATGAGAAAATAAATTGTGTGTTAGATTGCAGATATCTAACTCCATTATTAATATTAACAAAAAAGCAAAAGAGATGCCTGAATTATAACCTTTTGATTTTATTAATAAGTCAAAATAAACAAATTGCTGATATGGAGATCATTCCCCTATTTGAGAAGAAAACATCATGATAATATGACAAATTAGTGTCTGTCCATAAAGTCCTATTTTGTCATTGTCCGGCTTGACCGGACAATCCAGTCCCGAAAGCTTTCGGGATTGAAAACACTGGATTCCCCGATCAAGTCGGGGAATGACGGATTATATTAAG
>Ga0209253_10000606_pt1 | contig 31248 bp, 23 predicted proteins | sample FrelakmetBRP12BR_FD_187145 | JGI IMG/M metagenome (GOLD analysis project Ga0209253, IMG submission 187145) | Freshwater lake sediment microbial communities from the University of Notre Dame, USA, for methane emissions studies - BRP12 BR (SPAdes)... | ecosystem: Environmental > Aquatic >... | reverse complement strand
CCGCGCCGAGCTGCACCGCCATGGCGAGCCCGCGGTGGCGCCTTCGCGCTCGGAGGTCCCGGCGAGGCCGCCGGCAGCGCCGCAGGCGGCGGCGACCCAGCACGCCGTCGTGACCGAGGAGCTGGCGCGTCTCGAGCTCCCCCAGGCGGAGAGCCTGCGTGTGCCGCCGGCACCAAGCTCCCATTCCGGGGCGGCCGCGACCCCATCGATGGCGATCGTGGAGGCGGCGGCCGTTCCCGGCCGGCCGAGCGCCGGATCCGCCGTCGGGCCGCGCCAGGAACGCCGCGAGCCGGCGCCTGCGCCGGCAAGGGCCGCCGCGCCCCATGCCGCGCCCCTGCCACCAGTGCGTCGGACGAGTCCACAGTCGCCGCGGAGGCTGCAGCAGGCTGCCTCCATCCGCATCGGCAGTGTGCACGTCGACGTGCACGGCCCGGAGGCCGCGCCTGACCCACCGGCGCCCATCGTTCCGCCCGTGGCAGACGCGCCCCGCCCGCCGGCGCTGCGTCGTTTCTACGTCCGGTCCTGGTGAATCCCGATGCCCCTGGCCGCCAGCCGCAATGCCATCGGTGCCGTCGACCAGTTGCTGCAGGCGCAGCTGAGCACGCGCACCTCCGTCGGCACCGTCGACGTCGGCCGGGTCGAGGCGGCGTCGCTCGGCGACGGCCCCAAGTTCAACCTGTTCCTCTACCAGATCGACGTCGACGGGCAGCTGCGCAACTACCCGCTCGATGCGGGCCAGCGTCCACCGGTATGGCTGGTGCTGCGCTATCTCCTGACCGCCTTCGACGTGAGCCGGGACAGCGACTCCTTCGCCGCTCACATGCTGCTGGGCGAGGGCATGCTGGCGCTGGAGGAGATGAACTTCCAGCGCCCGACCGTGGCGGCGCTGGCCGACAATCCGGAGCCGCTGAAGATCACCTTCGACGCCGGCGACGTGGAGCTCCTGTCCAAGATCATGCAGGGGACGGACGAGCGCTACCGCGTCTCCGCGGCGTTCCAGGTGCGCCCGGTGATGATCGCGTCGGGCGAACCGCCTGCCTATGCGCCCCTGGTGCGGAGCGTCGGCCCGCCGGCCGCCGAGGGCGTGCTGGTCGTTCCGAGCCTGGGGCCGCAGCTCGAAGCACTGGAGCCGGCGCGGTTCGAGGCCGGCGCCACGCTCACCCTGCGCGGGCGGGACCTCATCGGGGAGATGCAGTGGATCTGCCTCGGTGGCACCTGCTTCCCGGTGACCGCGGCGCCGGCCGGCGCAGTCCAGGCGCAGGTGCCGGCGGACACGACCCTGTCGCCCGGCAGCTATCCGGTGACGTTCGCCCATGAGCTGCCGTCCGGCCGCCGCTTCTTCAGCAACGCGGTCACCGGCGATCTGCAACCGAGCCTGCAGACGGCGTCGCCTGCCGGGGCGTTGACGGACGACGGCAGCGGCAACCTGTCCGGCAGCCTGCAACTGACCGGCACGCACCTCGGCGGACCGACGGACGACATCTTCGTCGCCTTCTGGCGCGACGGCGCGGTGGCGCTGATGCTGGAAGCGGTTGGCACTGTGGCCCAGACGTCGGTGACGGCGAGCGTCGCGCCGGAGGATGCGCTGGCGCGGGGCGTCTACCGGATCATCCTGCGCGTCAACGGCGTGCAGGCGCCGGCGGCGCCGGAGGTGGACTGGTCATGACCGTCGTCCGCCTGAGCGGTCCGGCCGCCGTGACCCCCGGCCTGCGCATCCCGGACGCGGATGCCGCCTGGTGGCTGTCGCAGGTGCATCTGCGCCTGCGACGGGAAATCGGATGGTGCTGGCAGCAGCGGCTCGGCCGCAGCGACCCGCGCGACGGCAGCCTGCCGCCCGTGACCGATGCCTGCGACGAGGCGCTGGACTGGGTCCGGTTCGCGGATCAGAAGCGCCGCTTTCTGGGCGAGGATCCGACCGGCCGCCACCTGACGGCGTGCCTGGAAGCACTGAACCGTCCCGACGGCGCGACCGGCACATGGGCAACGGTCGCCGGCGCGCTCGACCTGGAGCCGGCGGCGCAGTTCGTCCTGGCCCTGGCGCTCGCCCAGCGGCTCGATGCCGGGCTGGCGCCCGTGTTCGCCGCCTGCATGAACGACCATTCCCGACCCTACCCAACCCTGGCGCTGGCCCAGCGGCTCTGGGACGACCCGGCCGAGGTCGCAATCGCGGCTGCAGGGACTGCCGCGCTGTCCGAGCGCGGCCTGATCCGGCGCGGCGAGAGTTTCGACGGCAGCGTCGGGTGGCAGGCCCCACTGGAGATGCCGGCGCGGGTGGCCAATGCGCTGGCCGGCTTCTCCGCACCCGGCTCCGCCGAGACGATGCCGCGGGTCGAGCCTGCCGCCGTGGTGCTGGGCGACGAGCGCGAGCTGCTGGCATGGCGGCTGGCGAGCCAGGCGCCGCGGGCACTGGAGATCGTGCCGCTGCACGGCCCGGCGGGCGCGGATTTCGGCGCCTGGGCCGCAGCGTTGGCCGCCGCCGGCGCGCGGCCGCTGCTGCGCGCGCCGGACGGCCTCGTGATCGCGCCCGAAGCGCTGGCCGAGCACAGTACGCTGGCCTGGTTCGCCGGCGCTGACCTGCTGCTGCCCGAGGGCCTCCTGGCCGCCGGCCGGCGGATCGACGCGGTGCTGACCCAGTGTCAGGGCGTGCCCGTGCGCTGGTTCCTGCCGGTTTCCGACCGGCAGGTGCTGGCGGGCCTGCCGCCGGCCCTGTTGCAGCCGGAGACTGCGGTGACGCCGCTCAGCTATGAGGGCCGCGTCCGGCTGTTGAGCGACGGCCTGGGAGGCCGGGCCGAGCCCCTGCGCGAGGCGGTGGAGGACTGTGCCCGGCGGTTCCGGCTGGAGGCACCGGCGATCAGGCGCATCACCGCCGGCCTGGCCTGCCGCCCCGGCCTGGACGGCACGATGCTGCTCAATGCCTGCCGGGTCGAGGCGCAGATGCGCCTCGGTCACCTTGCCCAGCGGGTCGTGCCACGCTTCACGGCCGCTGACCTGGTGCTGCCGTCCCCCCAGGCGCGGCAGTTCACCGAGGTGGAGCGCGCCATGCGGGCGCTCACGCGCGTGCACTACCACTGGGGCACGGCGAGGGCGTGGAGCGAAGGCGGCCTTGCCGTGCTGTTCTGCGGCCCGCCCGGCACCGGCAAGACCATGGCAGCGGAGGCCCTGGCCGAAGGCCTCGGGCTGGAGCTCTACCGCATCGATCTGTCGCAGGTGGTGAACAAGTACGTCGGCGAGACCGAGAAGAACCTGCGCCAGGTCTTCGATGCGGCCGAGGTCAGCGACTGCATCCTGTTCTTCGACGAAGCCGACGCGCTGTTCGGCAAGCGCACCGAGGTGAAGGACGCTCACGACCGCTTCGCCAACATCGAGATCAGCTATCTCCTGGAGCGGATGGAGCGGTTCAAAGGCATGGCGATCCTGGCGACCAACCGGCGCAAGGACCTGGACGAGGCCTTCGTCCGCCGGCTGCGTGCGATCATCGAGTTCCCGGTGCCCGGCCCGGCCGAGCGGGAGCGGATCTGGCGTGCCGGCATCCCGGCGCACGTGGACGCCGCCGCGCTCGATTTCCGCTTCCTGGCGCGGCAGTTCGTGCTCTCCGGCGGGCACATCCGCTCGGTGATCTTCAACGCCTGCCTGCAGGCGGCCCATGGGCCGATCGAGGCGGCGCTGCCGCCGGGCAAGGCGGGGCGGCTGACGATGCGCGACGTTCTGGTCCAGGTCAGGCGCGAGCTCGAGAAGCTCAACCGGTCGGCGACCGACGAGCAGTTCGGGCCCTACGCCGGCAGGATGGCGGAGTGGGCGGCATGAGCGGCTTCACCATCGACATCGACCGGTTGAACGTCGCGCTGCACGGCGTGTCGGCCGTCGTGGCGGAGGAGGCGATGGCCGGCCTCGAGAGCGTGCTCCGCCGCCGCCTGGGCGGCCTGCGCGGCAGCGCCGTGACCAGCGCCGTGCCCGAGCTGCGCATCGGCCCGCTGGACCTGCCGCGCGGAGCCGATGCGGCGGCGCTGCGGGCGCTGGTCGCGGACCGCCTGCTGGAGGCGCTGGTCCTGCGCCCGGCGGACGCCGACGATGCGCTGGAACCGGGACAGGAGAGCGCCTGATGGCCGGCTTCTTCCTGCGCGGCTTCCTGGTCGAGTACGGCACCGACGTGCTGGGACCGCTGCCGAACATCGTGGCCTTCCAGTTCAACCCGGACCAGATGGTCCGCACCATCAACCTGCCGAACACCGAGCGCAGCGTCGATCCGGAGCGCGCGTCGCGCAGGCGCGAGACCGGGCAGCTGTCGGCTCCGCCGCTGGAGACCTTCGAGATCACGGCGCATTTCTCCGCGGCGGACGATCTCGGCAAGGGCGGCGCGGTCTCGGCGATCCCGCGCGTGTTCGGCATCGGGCCGCAGCTCGCCGCGCTCGAGAAGATGGCCTATCCGACCGCCGGCCTTTTCAGCGGGCTGATCGGCGCCGCGATCGACGCGGTCGGCGACGCGCTCGGCCTGGGCGGCGCCGACGGCGGCCCGACGCGCGCCGTGCCGCGCCAGCCGGCGCCGCGGATCCTGTTCATCTGGGGGCCGTCGCGGCTGGTGCCGGTGCAGATCCGCTCGATGGTCATCACCGAGCAGAAATACGACCCGCTGCTGAACCCGGTGCAGGCGGAGGTGCGGATCGGGCTTGCCATTCCGAACGCCGTTCCCGGCAGCGACAAGGTCGGGCAGGGAGCGATGGCCTACACCAGCGCGGTCAAGGACGCCCAGGCGATCCTCAACCTGGCCAAGGCGGTCGAACTGGCCATCGACGTGATTCCGTTCTGAATTGGAGGGGAGCCGATGTTCCTCAGGAACTCGCGTTACTCGGGGGTTCCGACGATCACCGCGACCGGGCCGGACGGACAGACGGTGACGGCGGTGAGGCTGCGCGTGGTGCCGGAGACTCCCGGCCGGCCGACCCTCGTCCGCAGCGGTGACAAGCTGGATGTGATGAGCGACCGCTACTATCGCGACGGTACCCGCGGCTGGCACATCGCCGATGCCAACAGCGAGCTGGAAGCCAACACGCTGGTCCGCCGCGACGGCCGCGTGATCGCCGTGCCGGAGCGGTGAGGCACGAGACGACGAACCATGCCCTCGGAGTTCAGGATGTTCCTCGACAACACACCGGCGACGACCGAGCAGATGGATCTGTTCCGCACCATCCGCATCGATCAGGCGATCGGGATGGCGACCGAAGCCGAGCTGGCGATGGAGCTGGTGCTGGACGACACCGGGGCGTGGACTGACTTCACGGAGACCTTCACCGAGCCCTTCTCCCGCGTCCGGGTCGAGATCAGGATCGACGAGGGCGATTTCGTGCCGCTGATCGACGGCCCGATCATCGCCCAGCGGATGGACATGTCCGCCGCCCCCAACGACAGCACGCTCACGCTCGTCGTGCAGGACGACGGCGTCAAGCTGAACCAGGTCGAGGGTGTTGCGGTGTTCGAGGAGGTGACCGCCTCCGACATCGCCAGGCAGGTGTTCGCCGATGCCGGCCTCGACCCGGATGTCGGCGACGCGCCGGAGGCCGGCGGCACGCTGGAGCGCTTCGTCGTGCAGCGCGGCACGCCGATGCAGCTGCTGCGCGACCTCGCTCGACGGCAGGGCTGGGTGCTGCAGGTCAGGCCGGGGGCGCAGCCGGGGAGGAGCATCGGCGTGTTCCGCGCCCTCGACCTCGGCGTCGAGGACCTGCCGGAGCTTGTGCTGGTCGGCGAGAGCCGCAATCTGGAGCGGATCAGCATCGATTTCGACGGGCTCCGCCCGTTCACCGCGGTCGCCGGGACCGTGGACGCCGCGGATCTGTCGGTGCTGCGCTCGGAATCCCTCGCCAGCAGCCAGATCACGCTGGGCGACGAGGCGGCCCAGGACCTGGTCGAGCCGGCGAGCGTGTTCATGGCTCGCACCCGCGAGACCGAGGCCGACCTGGACGCCGCCGTCACCGCGGCGGTGGACACGGCGAGCTGGGCCTACAGCGCGGCCGGCGAGATCGACGCCAGCTCCTATCCGGGTGTCATGCAGCCGTACGGCACCGTCAACCTGGCCGGGGCCGGGCCGATGAGCGGGCGCTATCTGGTCGCCCAGGTGACGCACAAGATCGACAGCGGCTCCTACCGCCAGGCGTTCACGCTCAGGCGCAACGCGCGCTCGGCGGTCGGCGGGGGCGGCGGCGGCCTGCCGGGAGGGGTGTTCTGATGGAACCCGGCGGCATGGAGCGGCTGGTCGCCGAGCTCTCCGAGCAGGTGCGGCGGCGCTACTACGGCAAGTACCGCGGCATCGTGCAGGACAACGACGATCCCCAGGGCATGGGCCGGGTCCGGGCCACGGTGCCGGAGGTGCTGGACGATCAGCCGAGCCCGTGGGCGCTGCCCTGCGTGTCGTATGGCGGCGACGGCGTCGGCCAGCACACCGTTCCCGCCGTCGGGGCGGCGGTCTGGATCGAGTTCGAGGCCGGCGACCCGAGCCGGCCGGTGTGGACCGGCTGCTGGTGGGGCGTCGGCCAGGTGCCGGCCAGCAATGCGGGCGCGGCGGCGACTCCGTCGCTGAAGATCATCCGCACCGAGCAGGGCTTGATGGTCTCCATGGACGATGACGGGCGGGTGATCGACGTCAGCGACGAGGACGGCAGCAACCTCCTGAAGATCGAGGTGCAGCGGGGGCGGATCCTGCTCAAGGCTGCCACCAAGGTGGTGGTCGAGGCGCCGCAGATCGAGCTGGTGCAGAGCGCCACCCACCCCGTCGTGTTCGGCGACGAGCTGATGTCCTATCTGACCCAGCTCGTCACCACGCTCCAGACCCACACCCATCCGGGCGAGCTTGCCGCGGGCTTCATTCCGGTGACGCCGATGGTGCCGGGGACGGTGTTCCCGACCCCGACCCCGAGCCTCATCTCGACCAAGGTCAAGGCGGGCTGAGGGAGGGCGCCATGGCGATCAAGGCCGGAACCGTCGCGGATTTCTCCAACTCCATGGCCGAGGCGATGGAGGACGCGCTGAAGGCGGAATACCTGGCCCTCAAGGGCGAGGCCTTGTCCGACCAGGGACTGGAGGACCGGCGGATGCTGCTGGTCGCGATCGCGCAGGGCATCACCCGCTACCTGAAATCCAACCTCGACGCCTGGCAGATCTCGGTGGAGACGACGCTCGTCGACACCGATGACGCCGAGGGCACCGGCACGGTCGACGACATCGCGACGACGGGGACGCTGTACTGATGAGCGGCCGGCACCTCGCGTTTCCCTTCCGCATCGCCCCGGACGGCCGTACCGCCACCCCGGCGACGGTCGGCGATCACGTCAAGGGCGAGGTGATCCAGCTGCTGCTGACCAGCCCGGGCGAGCGGCCGTTCCTGCCGACGTTCGGCGGCGGGCTGCGCCGGCTGGTGTTCGCGGCCAACAGCGACGCCACTGCGGCGCTGGCCAAGGCGGCGATCAGCCGCGCGATCAGCCTGTGGCTGAAGACCCGGGTCGAGCTTCTGGCCCTCGAGGTGGAGAGCAAAGAGGCGACCCTGCTCGTCGGCCTGCAATACCGGGTGATCGCCACCGGCGAAGAGCAGGCGTTGCGGTTCGAGCACAGGACCTGAGCGATGCGGCGGATGGACAGCGAAGTCCTGGCGGACCGCGCCCGGGACCTGCAGATCAACGGGCTCAACGGGCTGAAGCTCGTGTTCGTCGATCTCGTGCCTGCAGCGGCGCCGACCCACGCGGAGCTGACTCTCCAGTTCCAGAACACGATCGCGGTCCCGGCCATCGACGACGCGGTCAACGTGGACGGCGTGCCGCCGGCCGACATCTTCGCCCTGCGCGGCGGCACGCGGGTCGTCGCCGGCGGTCTGCCGGGGCAGCTGCAGGTGACGGCGGTGGCGTCCGTGGCGGCGCCCGACACGCTGGTGCTGACCACCTCTGCGATCGGCGACTATTCGACCTACACCCTGCAGGTGACGTTCAACGATGCCGCGGGGGACACGCTGGTCGACCCGCTGTTCGCCGCGCTCCCGTTCAAGTTCCGGCCCGGCTGCTTCAACCTCAACTGCGCGCCGGCCTTCGACGCGGGCGCACCGGCCGCCGATCTGCCGGTCATCGACTACCTCGCCCGCGACTTCGATTCGATCAAGCACGTGCTGATCAACGCCATGCGTGCCCGTGTGCCGGGCTGGGAGCCGACCAGCGAGGCGGACCTCGACCAGGTGATCCTCGACCTGCTGGCGGCGGAAGCCGACGAGCTGTGCGACTTCCAGGACCGGGTGATGCAGGAGGCGTATCTCGGCCTGGCACGCAAGCGGGTCAGCCTCGCCCGTCATGCCCGGCTGATGGACTATCACATCCACCAGGGCAACCAGGCCGGCACCTGGCTGCTGGCCGAGGTCGGCGCCAACATGGCGCTGCCGGCGCAGAGCGGGGTGTGGACCGGCGAGGCCTGGGATGCGCCGGGGGCGGTGATCTTCGTCACCGAGGCCGATCAGGACTGCCTGGTCGATCTCAACCGGCTGGACCTCTACACCTGGGGTGGCGCGGTGACCGCGCTCGACGCCGGCACGGGCGAGGCCGAGCTGGCGTTGCCGCCGACGCTGAACCCGCTGCTGGAGGGCGACGCAGAGATCCTGCGCGACCACCTGCGCCGGCCGGACATCCTCCACCTCGTGCTCGAGGAGCGGCTGAGCCCGGAAACGGGCACGGTCAGTGGCCGCGACATCACCAAGCGCCAGCTCCTCCGCTTGCTCGACGGTGATGCGGCGGCCGAGGTCGGCTTCGACCCGGTCGCGAACCACTATTTCGTGCGCGTGCGCTGGCGCGAGGAGGATCAGCTGAAGCGGCGCTACTGCTTCATCTGCCGTTGCCCGGGCCGACCGCCAACCGAGGGCGTCAGCGCCTTTGCCGGCAACGTGATTGCCGCCACCCACGGCCGGCCGCACCGCGCCATCGCCCGGCCGCCGGGGACGGACCTGGGTCCCTCCGACGCGAAGAGCTTCCGCCGGACCGACGAGGTGCACTGGGAGGCAACGCCCTGGGGTGCGGAGGTCGTCCTGCCACAGGCTCCGCTCGCCTATCGCGACACGCCGCCGGGCGGCGCGGTGGCGCCGGTCAGCACCTCCGTGGTCGCGGTGAGCGGGTTCGCGACGCCGTGGGAGGAGCGCATCGACCTGATCGAGAGCGAAGACGGGGACGCGCACTATCGGGTCGAGACCGACGAGGGCGGTGTCAGCCGGATCCGCTTCGGCGACGGCGTCAACGGCATGCGGCTGGACGACGATGCGACCGTGATCTGCGACTATCAGGTCGGGGGCGGCAGCGCGGGCAACGTGGGGGCGGACGTGCTGTCGAGCTTCGATCCCGGCCCGCTGCCCAGTCTGCAGGTGCTGCGCAACCCGTTCGACGTCGTGAACGGCCGTGATCCCGAGCCGCGCCACGAGATCATCCGCCGGGTACCGCAGGCCTATCGGCAGCGTCAGCTGCGTGCCGTGACCCTGGCCGACTATGTCAAGCGTGCCGAGGAGCTGCCCACGGTCGGTCATGCATACGCCCGCTATGCCTGGACCGGCAGCTGGCGCACGGTGCAGGTCTCGATCGATCCGCGGGGCACGCTCACGCTCGACGAGCCGGCGCGATCCGAGATCGAGGCCCATCTCGATGCAGTGCGGCTGATCGGCGAGGACCTGGAGGTCCGGCCGGCCCGCTACGTGGCGCTGGACATCGTGGTGAAGCTCTGCGCCCACCCGGACTATTGGCCCGAGGACCTGGATGTCGAGCTGCAGCGCGCCTTCTCGACCGGCTACGGCGCCGACGGCCGCCCGGCCTTCTTCCATCCCGACCTCTGGACCTTCGGCCAGCCGCTCCACGCCAGCCAGATCGTCGGCCGCGCGCTGTCGGTGACCGGAGTGGAGCGGGTGCGGTCGGTCTCGATGCGGCGCTGGAACGCCGGCACCGGGCCGGCGACGAGCATCGTCACCATCCTGCCCGAGGACCTGCCGCAGGAAACGCCGGAGGTCATCGAGGTCCGCCCGTTCGAGATCATCGAGGTCGCCAACGATCCCGACCATCTCGAGCACGGCCGCATCCTGTTCGACATCCAAGGAGGGCGCCAGTGAGCTGCGAGCACGACTGCGCGGTGCCGCCCCTGTTTCCGGCCGTGATCCGGAACCGCCCGGCCCTGGAGCGCGTCGGCTATCGGATCGGCGACTATGCGAGCTTCCGCGCCCACGCGCTGGCGCGACTGGACCAGGCCTGGCAACTGGCCGCCTGGACCCATCGTGGGGCGGACGATCCGGCGATCGCGCTGCTCGAATGCGGTGCGATCGCGGGCGAGATCCTGGCCTTCTACCAGGAGCTCTACGCCAACGAGGTCTGGCTGCGCAGCGCGGACTGGCGCGAGAGCGTCTCCCGCCTGGTGGCGCTGACCGGCTATCGCTTGGCGCCGGGGCTCGGGGGCGAGGCGGTGTTCGCGCTGGCGGTCGAGAGCGACGGGCCGGTCACCGTGCCGGCCGGCTTTCCGTTCAAGGCGGACCTCCAACAGCTGGACTCGCCGGCGCTGTTCGAGACCACGGCGACGGCCACCACGTATCCCTGGCTGAACCAGTTCAGGCTCTGCCGCACGCGCCACGGCCCGGTGGCGATCGAGGAGGGCGACAGGGTCCTCGAGCTGCAGGCGGTCGGCGGCGCCACCGGCCTGGCCGCGCGGCAGGCGCAGGAGATCAACCCCGGCGACCGCATCATGCTGGTGCCCGACAGCACCATGTTCGAGGCCGGCGGCGGCGCCTACACCGCGCAGGCGCGCTCCGAGATCCTGGTCGTCGATGCGGTGGAGACGGTTCTGGACCGCATCGTGATCACTTTCAAGGGGGCGGTCACGGTGGACCGGGGTCCGACGGTGCGGGCCTACAGGATCGGTCGCAGCTTCAAGCATTTCGGCCACAACGCGCCGATCCGCATCGCCGCGCTGAACGAGATCACCGGGCGGGCCACGTTCAACGAGACGGTCTTCCACCGCGAGTCAGGCACCAGCGCCGACCTCTACACGTCGTTCGCCGAGAGCGAACTCGGCTTCGACGGCGAGGTCGCGAACCTGCCGGCCGGCGCGAGCATGATCGTCAGCGGCCAGGCCGAGTTCACCGGCGTCTCCGGCGCGTCCGATTTCGCCGTGGTGAAGGAGGTGGATGCGGTCCGCAAGGACGCCGTGCGCTGGGCCGGCCTCGCCGGCGGCAGCACGGTCGTGAACATGCGCGACAAGCTGTTCACCAATGCTGCGCTCACCCTGCAGCGTCTCGACGTGCGGCGGCTGCAGGCGCATGAGGTGCTGAGCCCGGAACTCACCCTCGGCGCAGCGACCGGGTGGGACACCGGCAGCTTCGGCACCGACACGGAGCTGGCCTACTTCGGCCGCTACGACGAGGCGGTGACGCTCGCCGGCCGCGACCTGCTGCTGGTGGACGACGAGGGCTTGGCGCAGACGGTGCGGGTCGACAGCGCGGCCGACGAGTTCGACCTCACCGGCCGGGACGAGACCAATCCCTGGCTGTGGACGATCCGGCTCGACCAGCCGCCGCGCTGGGACCGCGAGGCCTTCGGCGAGACGGCCCCTGGGGTGGCGGTCTACGGCAACCTGGTGCAGGCGGACCAGGGCGAGACCCAGGCGGAAGCGATCATCGGCAACGGAGATGCGCGCGCGATATTCCAGACCTTCCCCCTGCCCAAGGCACCGCTCACCTATCTGCTGCACAACGAGCGCACGCCGCCGCAGGTGCCGGAGCTGGACGTCTACGTCGACGGCGTGCTGTGGACCCAGGTCGATACCTTCTTCCACTCCGGGCCGAAGGATCGCGTCTACGTCGTGCGCGAGGATGACCAAGGCAACAGCCTGGTCCAGTTCGGCGACGGGGTGACGGGGGCACGGCTGCCGAGCGGTCGTCGCAACGTCGTCGCCCGCTTCCGCGTCGGCAGCGGCGCCCGCGGGCCGCTCGAGCCGGGGCAGGCCCCGAAGCCGATGGGGCGGCTGAAGCCGCTGACGGACGTCTGGATGCCGGCGCCCGCGGTCAACGGGGCCGAGCCGGAGAGCGCCGACGGGGCGCGCGAGGCCGCGCCGGCGCGGATGCAGTCGCTGGGCCGGCTGGTCGGGCTCAGCGACTACGAGGCCGAGGCCCTAGGGCTGCCGGGGGTGCGCAAGGCGCGGGCGGCATGGGTGGCGCCGCAGGGCCTGCCACGGCTGCAGCTGGTGGTGATGACGGACGGCGGCACCGACGTCGAGGCAGCGGCGGTCGCTGCGGCGATGACCTCGGCGAACCGGTGTCGCGGGGCCTCCCGCTTCCCGATCGAGACCGTGCGGGGCATCCGCCAGTACCTGCATCTGGACGTGACCGTGGGCTACGAGCCCGAGCGGCTGCCGGAGAACATCGAGCCGGCGGTCCGTCTCGCGCTCGGCGTCGAGGAGGGACCCGACGAGCCGGAGGACGGCCTGTTCGGCTTCAAGGGCCGCCAGTTCGGCCAGGGCGCGCACGTCTCCCAGGTGATCGGCATCGTGCAGCAGGTCGCGGGGGTCGTCTGGGTCAGAGTCGACGCCTTCCAGGCGATCGATCTCGGCGACCCGCCGCAGACGGACCCAACGCTGCTGCCGGTGCCGACCGTGCGGGTGCGGGAGACGGCGATCGGATGCCCGGGCACCGCGCTGCTCGCGCTGCACGCGCTGCATCTGTCGCTGAGCCTGGCGAAGGTCGCGGCGGCCGAGGAGTGCCCGGCATGAGCACGCCGCGCCAATCGCTCTACCAGCGCCTGCCGGAGATCTACCGGATCAAGGATGCCGAGCTGTTCCCGGCCGGTCAGTTCCGGGCCTATCTCGACGTGCTGGACGAGATCCCGGCGGGCCTGCGCGACAACATCGAGGCACTCTACCATGATCTGTTCATCGAGACCTGCGCCGACTGGGTGGTGCCTTACATCGCCGATCTGCTCGGCACCTCGCATCTGTCGGGCGCTCCGTGGACGCTGCGCGCCGACGTCGCCCGCACGGTGTTCCACCGCCGGCGCAAGGGCACGCTGGGCGCGATCGAGTCGCTGGTGTTCACGCTCAGCGGCTGGGCGGCGCAGGCGGTCGAGCTGCGCAACAACCTGGCCTGGACTCCGCACCTGAACCACCAGCGGCCGGATGCGGGTGGCGCGCCGCCGCTCTTGCAGCGGACCTCGCTGGCGTCGGCCGTGCGCGGCGGCACCCTGCCGGTCCGCGACCCGGCCGCGCTGGCGTTCCTGAACGGGCCGTTCGATCCCTTCGCCCACGTCGCCGACTTGAAGCCGGGCGAGATCGGGGCGCCACGCTACAACCTGCCCAATCTCGGCATCTTCCTGTGGCGGCTGGAGGACTACACGGTGCCGGTGGCTGATCCGGGCTTCACGCTGGCGCAAGCCGTTCCGGGCGCCGGAGCCGGAGAGGCGGCGGCGGTCGTGCGCTGCATCGTGCATCCGCAGGGAGACCCGATGGTGCTGTTCAACACCCATCGGTACCGGATGAACGACGAGCCGCCGAACCTGAGCCATCCCGACGAGGTGCCGGGCCCGATGCCCTGGCCGCGCCTGACATCCGAGGCCGACTACGGCAATCCGGCCGCCTATGTGCGCGTCGACCACTACGCCGGCGCGGTCCCGGACGCCCCTGGCGCGGCGAGCCCGGGCCTCGTCCTGCACGTGCCGCCGCCGGTGATGCCGCCGGCGCCGGCCGACCTGCCGCCGTCCCAGCGCTGGCTGTTCCGTGGCGCCAACCTCTGTGCCTGGGAGGACGGGCTGTCGCCGCCGCTGCGCGAATACGAGATCGCCATCGATCCCGAGCGCGGCCGCGTGCTCTTCGGACTGGCCGACCTGGTTGCCGAGGCCCAGCCGGTTGCCGACGGCCTGTTCGTCACCCATACCTACGGCTTTTCCGGCCCCACCGGCGCGCATCCGGTGGCCCGGCCGGCGATCGCCGGCGTGACCGCGGTCGACCGCTCGAGCGGGCCGAACCCATTGGAGACGGTGCTCGCGAACCTGCCGAGCGCACTCGGTCCCACGGTGATCGAGATCCAGGACAGTGCCACCTACGATCTCGACCTCGGCCTGGTCGCCGCCGTCGAGAACGTGGCCGGCGTCCTTTCCCTGCGCCTCGCCCAGCCGCTGACCATCCGGGCGGCGACCGGGCAGCGCCCGGTGATCAGGCTCGTGCGCCCGCTGCGGTTCCGGCCTCACGACCTCAGCGCCACCGAGGCCGTGGACGCGCTCTCGGTCACGCTGCAGGGTCTCTATCTGACCTGGGACCGCGCCGCCGCCGACTTCGCCGCGGCCACCACACCGCTGGTCGCACGCGCGGCGGTCAACCTGCTGCAGATCGAGGGGTGCACGCTCGATCCCGGCGGCGCCTGGCAGCTCGACGGCACGGCCGAGGGTACGCGGCAGGATCCCCGGCCCGGCTTCGCGCTCAGCGGGGACTACGACTTCGCGCCTGCCGAGCTCACCGCCTTCACCCAAGTCCCGCGGATCGAGCTGGTGCGCACGATCTGCGGCGCGGTGCTGGCCGAGGCGGACGCCTACACCTTGTCCGCGACCGACAGCATCATCGATGCGAACAGCGACGTCGGCGACGCGACGCCCGCGCTGGCAGTCGGGTCGCTCGGCGACCCGGCGAAGGGCTACGGTCCGGCGCTGACCGCGGCCGGCCTGACGTGCCTCGGCGTCGCGCGGGTGGCGAGCGTCACCGGTCAGGGCGGCATCTGGCTGCATGCGCTCGCCGCCCATGACAATCAAAGCGGCTGCGTGCGCTTCAGCTACTTCAGCGGCATCGACGATCGCCTGCCGCCGCATCACGGCTGCGTCTTCGGGACCAGCGCCGACATCGCCTTCACCGACGCGCGTTTCGGCATGCCGGGCTATGCCCAGCTCGGGCGCCGGTCCGACCCGCGCATCCTCGAGCAGGGGCCGGGTCGCGACCTGATGGGCGCCTTCGGCTACCTCAGCAACACGCACAAGTGGAAGAACCTCACCATCCGCTTCCGAGAGTACATGCCCGTGGGCATCCGGCCCCTGCTGATACCCGTCACGTAGGGCCAGGCGGCGGAGTGGCGGCCCGTCGCCGCAGAACAGGACACGTGCCATGAAAGGTGATCTTTCGCAGTACAGCTTCCGCGCCGCGGCCAACTTCACCGGCACGCTGTTCCAGCAGGGCCGCGCCTTCTCGGACCAGGACGGCAATTCCGCCGACGCCATCGGCCGGCATCTGCGCCAGCTGCTCGGCCGCGACACCATCGGCGCGAACGTGGCGGCCGTGCCGCAGGAGGCGAAGGACTCGCTCGAGGTGCTGGAGGCCAAGAGCGACGGAAACCAGGTCGAGATCACGCTCAATCCCGGCCGTGTCTGGGTCGACGGCCTGCATCTCCAGGTCGAGGGCACGGCTCCCCTGACCCGGGTGGCGGACTACTTCGGGCCGCCCGTCGCGAGCCCGGCGCCGACGGCCGCGGAGATCAATGCCGGCGTGCGTGACGCGGTCGTCCTCGAGGTGTGGGAGGAGGAGTTCAGCGCCTACCAGGATCCGGTCGAGCTGATCGAGCCCGCGCTCGGCGGACCTGACACGACCGAGCGGATCGTCGTGCACCAGCGGCTGCGGCTGCTGCGGCTGCAGGCCGGGGAGGATTGCGGCAACATCGCGCCCCGTCTGGCGAACGACCTGGATGCCCAGGGCCACCTGACCGTCACCCCCGAGCCGACGCTGGCGATCGCCGGCGAATGCCCGGTGCAGGCGGGCGGCGGCTATACCGGGTTCGAGCATTTCCTCTACCGGATCGAGATCGCGGCGCCCGACGGCGCCGGCAACGCGCGCTTCAGGTATTCGCGATTCAACGGCGGGCTCGTCGGTCGCGGCGTGCTCGACACCGGTGTCAACGAGGTCCTGATCCGTGCCAACGACCAGATGATCAACCTGAGCCAGCTGACCGACTTCCACCTCGAGGTGCTGGCGCCCGGTCCGGCCACCGATCCTGGCCGCTGGCGGACCGTGATGACCGCGGACGCCAGCCTCGTCGCCGACGGCCGGCTGAGCCTGAGCAACGTCCTCGGCGCGTGGCCGGGCCTGCCGACCGACGAAGCCTTCTTCCGGCTGTGGGACGGTATCCGGCTGATCCAGGACTTCCCGACCGGGCTCGCCACGCCGAACACGCTGGAACAGGGCATCCGGCTGGAGTTCGATCCGCCGACGGCCGATCTCGGCAACTACCGCGAGGGGGACTACTGGATCTTTCCGGTGCGTGCCGCCGGCGTCGACTTCGACCCGTCGACCTGGCCGAACGACGCCGCGCCCCAGGGTGTGGTCTATCACCGCGCGCCGCTCGCCGTCCTCAACTGGGACGCCGGGCCGGTCGCCGACCTGGTCGGCCCGCCGGCGATCCACGATTGCCGGGCGGTGTTCCCGCCGCTGACCCGGATTCAGTCCTGCTGCACCTACTCCGTCGGCGACGGCACGACGAGCTTCGGGGACTTCGAGACGATCCAGGACGCGGTCGACGCCCTGCCGCCGACCGGCGGAGAGATCTGCGTGCTGCCCGGCAGCTATGTCGAGAACGTCGTGATCGACAAGGACGATGTCCGCATCCACGGGTGTGGCATGCGCAGCCGGGTGATTGCGGGCGCGGCCACGCCGGTGTTCCACGTCGCCGGCCATGGCGGCATCCGCATCGAGGCGCTGTTCGTCCAGGCCGACGAGAACGGCATCGGCATCCTGGTCGAGACGGACGCTCAGGGCGTGGTCCCCGAGCGCATCCTGCTCGAGGACCTCGGCATCGAGGCGGCACGCGAATCGGCGATCAAGGTCCTGGGTGCGCGCCGGGTGCAGGTTCGCCGGTGCATCGTCACCATGGAGGACCTGCCGGGGCCGTGGCACGCGGTCTATCTGCGCTGCGAGGATGGACTGGTCGAGCACAACCTGATCAGCGTGACGCCCACGCTGCCGAGTGACGACGTCGGCGTCGCCGCGATCAACGCCGGGCGCGGCGGTCTCCACCTGGCGGGCACCTGCGAGCGCGTGCAGGTGATCGACAACCGCATCGACGGCGGCATGGGCAACGGCATCACGCTGGGCTCGCTGCTCGAGATCGTCGACGGGAAGGTGGTCGACGAGGATCCGGGCTGGGTCGTGAACAAGGACGATCCGTGCGACCCGTGCAAGCCGGGTGACACCAACGTGCCGCCGGGCACCGGCGAGCCGGGCGAGCCCACCTTCGAGTCCGCCGGCGCGCTCTCCGAGATCAGGATCGAGCGCAACCGGATCACGGGCATGGGCCTCGCCGGCATCGGGGTGGTCGGCTTCTTCGACCTGGCGGAGGCGGACGAGTTCGTCAGCGTCGTCGGCCTCGACATCCTGGGCAACCGCATCACCGGCTGCCTGTTCCGCGCGCTGGCCGAGATTCCGCAGAACATGCGCCTGTTCATGGCCTATGGTGCCGTGGTGCTGGCGGACGTGGAGGACCTGCGCTTCTACGACAACATCGTCGAGGACAACGGGCCGGATCAGAAGTTCCCGGTCTGTGGCGTGTTCGTGCTGCACGGCGAGGCGTTGGACATCCACCGCAATCGGATCCTCAACACGGGCGCCAAGACCGCCGAGGGTGCCGATGCCGCCGCCCCCGGCTGGCGCGGCGGCATCGTCATCGCCTACGCCGTGCCCGGCATCACGCCGCTGGAATTGAACCGCGACTTCTTCCCGCGCCAGGACGGGCGGCCGGCGGCGCGCATCCATGACAACGTGGTCAGCCAGCCGCTGGGCCAGGCCCTCTTCCTGCAGGCCCTGGGGCCGGTGAGCGTGCAGGGGAACGCGCTGACCAGCCGGGGCCTGATCCTGCGCGCGCTCGATCCGAGCTTCTGGGCCTCGGCGGTGTGGATCCTGAACCTGGGCTGGTCGACCGAGTTCTACCTCCAGTTCCTGCTGTTCACCGGCGCGACGGCGGATCCGGTCGAGCCCGGACAGCTGCCGCGGGGCGGCGACGGGTTCGTGCCGAAGCCGCGGGCGGGACTGGATGATTTCGGCTTCGGCCGCTACCTCGCCAGTGGCAACGTCACGTTCAACGACAACCAGGTGGTGACCGACCTGACGGAGACCCAGGTGAGCTTCGCCGTCTCGTCCGTGTTGATCGTGAGCCTGGACGACGTCACGGTGCAGGACAACCAGCTGGACTGCGATTTCTTCCTGGACCTCCTCTTCACCAACCTGCTGGCGGTGGGCATGACGGTGAGGATCAACAACAACCGGATGAAGGAATCGCTGTTCATCGCACTCTACTCCTCGGTCGGGTTGGGGCTGATCTTCAACAACACCAGCGACAACCAGGCGACCCATTGCATCCTGAGCATCCAGTCGCCGATCCAGAGCTTCGTGCCGTTCCTGCAGCCCCACATCGTCGAGCGCGACAATGAGGAGGTGTTCCACGCCATCACCTTCCTCGAAAGCTGGTGCGAGCGGCTGGACCAGCTCGGCGGCGTCCTCGTGCGCGACAAGCAGCCGCCCCCGCCGGGGGGTGGTACCGGCCCGGCGGGCGGCGGCGTGTTCAACAGCCATTTCGGCTTCGTGGTCGATCGCAAGGGATAGGACATCATGGCCAAGACAGGTACAGGAAAGGATTCGCCCCGGATCGCGCTGGCGCAGATCGAGGACCTGATGGCGCACGGCGGCCAGCGCGGCGATGCCCTGCGCGCCGAGGGGCTGGCCGGCCTGGCTGCCGTGAAGCGCGCGAAGCTGGTCCAGACCCGGCGCGAGCGCGCGCGGGTGGCGGTGCGGTACGGCGAGGCGAGCGACCGGGTCGCCCGTCTCGACCGCCAGCTCGCGATGGAGCATAGGTTCCTCGTCAACACGCGGGCGGAGGTCGACCGCGTGGCGACACCGATCCCGGAGCGCGACGCCACAGCCTGGCAGGTGCATGGCTACCTGCGCAGCCAGGACGGTGTGCCGCGCGCGAAATGGGCGGTCACGCTGTTCGCAGACGTCGACGGGCGCAGGGCGCTGGCAGAAACGTCGACCGACAAGCGAGGCTACTTCCTCATCCGCCTCGCGGTGCAGCAAGAGCCGGCGGGCACGACCGCCAGCGGCGGCGGCGACACCACCGTCGTCGGGGGCAGGGGGAGCGACGCCGCCGGCGAGAGCGACGACCACAAGGCGAAACGGGCGGCGGAGAGTGATCGGGTGGCGCTGCAGATGGTGCGCGCGCTCGGCACTCCGGTCTACCTGGGCACGACCGCACCCGGACAGACGGGTGTCGTGATCGACGAGCGGTCGCTGTCCCCGATGGCGGGCGCGATCGCCTACCGCGACCTGACGGTCGCCAATCCGAGGGACGACGGCAAGAGCTGCCAGCTCAGGACCCGCCTGCTCGGCAACGCGTCGAGCCGTGAGCTGCACGACCTCGACAACGAGAAGCAGGGATGTCAGATCGCGGAAATCCGCCCCGACTCCCGCTTCTACTTCCAGAGCGAGGACCAGGCCCGGAAGCTCCGCTACGACCTCTGCTCCCATTGCTTCGGCAAGCAGCGTTCGAAGCGGTAGGGCGGCGATGCGCAAGCAAGCCCCGCACAAGGACGCCAGCAGGGCCGCGCCCGCGCGCTCTGCCCGCCCGGCCGCGCGCGCAGAGGCCCAGCCGCAGATGGAGCGTGCCGCCGAGCTGCAGGCCGAAGCCGAGTATCGCGATCCGCTGCCCCACCGCGCGGCGATGGAGCGGGCGTTCGGCCTGTCGTTCGGCGGAATCGCGGTCGGGACCGGTGCCGGGCGGGCGCTCGACGGGATCAACGCCAATGCGGCGACGCAGGGGTCGCAGGTCCTGTTCCGCGACAAGAGCCCGCGGCCGGGCCAGGTAGCGCACGAGCTCACCCACGTCCTGCAGCAGCGCCAGCCGAGCAGCGAACGCGGGATCAGCGCGCCCGGCGGCGCAGCGGAGCGGGAGGCGGCGCGCAATGCGCTGCGGGTCGAGCTCGGGCTGGCCCCGAGGGTGCCGCAGGAGCGCGCCTCCCCGCGCGCGGTCTACCGGGACATCAAGAGCGATCTGCGCGCGGCGATGGAAGGCTGGGGGACGGACGAGGACGCCATCTACACCCGCCTGGGCAACGCGACCCCGGACGAGAAGACGCTGGTGCGCGAGGACGTGGCCCTGATGCAGGAGCTGCAGGACGAATTGACCCGCGGCGAGTGGGTGCAGGCGCTCACCCTGCTCGGCATCGGCGTCGAGACCCAGATCCGGGAGGCCGGCTCCGGCTGGGGTACCGATGAGGAAGGCATCTACCGCGCGGTCGAGAACGCGGATGCGGCGGCGTTGCAGGGTATGCTCGGCAACAGTGCGCTGCTGCTCTATCTCCGCGACGAGCTCACCGATGGCGAGCTCGGGCGCGTGCTCGGGTCGGCCGCCGACACCATGAACACGGATGCCGGGACCGCCAAGACAGAGGTGTTCCACACCCTGATGCTGTTCCCCGACGCGGTCGAGAAGGCCTGCGACCGGTTCGACGCGGTGGGCGGCGGGACGGCGGTGGCGACCGCCGTGATCGCCAACCTGCCGTTGGGCGCGACCATGCCAGCAGGGACCGTCGCCGATGTCGACGTCCACATCGGCAACGACGACAAGAAGGACCGGATCATGGCCAGCCTGCGCCGGCGCTGGGACTTCGGCACCGGCCGCCAGACGAGCAAGCCCTCGACGTCCACGTCCGGCACGGCCGACTGGACCACGGACCTGATCCGCAAGGTGCACAAGGCGCTGAAGATGGTGCCGCCGGAGCACGTCACCCAGGTGGCGGCGGACATCACGTTCGTCGGCATCGACCCGTCGCTGAAGGGGACGACGACGGGCGGCTACTGGCAAGGCGGTGTCAACGTGATCGGGCTGAACGAGGACAGCTCCGGCATTGCCGATACCGTGCGGCACGAGGTCGGGCACGCGATCGACGACCTGCTGGAAAGCCAGGCCGGCGACCCGTCGGGCACATGGAAGAAGGGCGCCCCGAACAACTGGGACTGGGGCGCAAGCCTGACGGTCTGGGAGAACCGGATGACCGATCCATGGAGGCAGAGGGACGGCACCGTGGTGCCGGCGGCGGACCAGACCCAGATCCGGAACGCGATCGAGAGCTATGCCAAGACCACCGACTGCACGCGGGCGCTCCGGAGCTATGTCCGGGGACTCTCGCGCACGCACGTCATGCTCGACTACTGGGGCAAGGACGTGCCCGTGATCGAGGCGGCCAAGTCCATCGCCGGCATTGGCGGGCAGATCTGCTGGAGCAAGGGCAGGATGATGCTGAACAACGGATCCCGCTATACTTGGAAGCCGGACCGGAATGAAGCGTTTCTCGTCTTCGACGATTTCGTCTGGAAGAACGTGCGGAACGACTACGCGTTGTCCAACCACCCCGAGTTCTTCGCCGTGCTCTATGAGGAGTACTACGCCGAGGGGGCTGGCGATGAACGCAGGACGGCGCTGAACGTGCCGCAATGGCAGACCTTCTTCGACAATACCGTCCACGGCGCCCGCTGAGCGACGCCAGGCCGGCGGCGGCGGCGGCCTTCGTTGCGGCGGCTCGTCCGGCGGCGGCGGCCGAGGCGGCGGCGGCGGCGGAGCGATTCGCGCCGGAGTTCGCGCAGTACGGCGAGCTGATCCGCGACCGGCGCGGTGACCTCGCCGGCTTCATGGTGCGCGGCGAGGACCGCGACTTCGCCGCGCGGGTGCGGGCGCAGCTGGTCGAGATCGGGGTGCCGGAGGAGGCGCTGCGCCAGCAGGCGAGCTGGCTCACGGCGATCGGCCCGCAGCGGACCTTCCTCAAGCTGGAATGGCTCGCAGGCCCCGGCGGCACGGTGTCCCGGGTGGCGGCCCTCTACGTGCGGCGCCGCCTGCCGGTGGCCGAGGCGATCGCGCTGATCTCCGCGGAGGCGGCGGGGGTGCTGCCGACGGCGCATTTCCATACGCTGGCGCGCCTCCTGGCCAAGGAGACTCTGCACTTCATCGCGCTTGCCTGCCGGCCGGGCGAGCTGGTGCACTACAAGCTCTATTTCTCCCAGTTGCAGGACGCGACCAACCGCGAGGCGGTGCAGGTCCGGCTGGGGCGGGCGCTCGCCCACTATGCGCCGCACCGGGCCGCGGTCGCGCGCTGGGCCGCCTATCACGACCGGCTCGCACCCGCTGGGCCGGAGCGGACCCTGTTCGTCTCGCTGGCGATGACGCGTGACGGAGTGCAACCGTCGATCAAGATCGACTATCCCGAGGTGGCGCCCGACGTGGCGGTTGCGGTGCTGGACGTGGCCGAGCAGCAGCCGGCGGCAGAGGGCTTCGCCGAGTTGTGCCGCCAGGCGGGCACGGACCGGCTGTCGTTTCTCGGCCTCCGGCTGGGCGTCGGGGCGGTGCCCGTCCTCAAGGGCTATGCGGATTTTCCATGAGCAAGTTCGAGGTCCACTGCGTGCGTTGCCCGGACTGCGGCCACCGCCAGAAGGTCGAGCTCTATGTCAGCATCAACGCCGACCGGATGCGCGATGCGACCGACCAGCTGATCGACGGCAGCTGGGAGCAGCATGTCTGCGCCGGCTGCGGCCACCGCTTCGTGATCGACCACCGGCTGCTCTACACCGACCTGCCGCAGAAGCGCTGGATCGTGCAGCACCCGTGGAGCCAGCGCGCCCGCTATTCCACCCTGGAGGAGGAGGCAGCCCACGTGTTCCGGGTCGAGTATCTGGAGCGGCCGCCGGAAGGCGTCCGCCGCCAGGCGGCGGGCATCAGTCCGCGAATCTGCTTCGGCCGGGGCGAGCTCGCCGAGAAGCTGGCCCTGTGGCGTCACGGTCTCGACGACCGGGCGCTGGAATCATTCAAGCTCGTGCTGCTCCGCAACCACCTGGGGCAGCTGTTCCCGCTCGGCCCGTGCGAGCTCCAGCTGACCGCGGTCGCCCCGGACCGGCTGGAGTTCATGGTGGTGGCGCTGGATTCGGGCACGCCGATCGACCGCATGCAGGTGGAGGCGAGCGAGTTCCAGCGCGTCGCCGACGACCTGGACACCTTCCGCGCCGCCTTCCCGGACCTGTTCGACCACGCCTATGTCAACGCCAGCCGCTACCTGCTGTAGCGGACGGGTCAGGTCACGCAGGCGACCATCCGCTCCAGGTCGGCCATCGCCGCACCCCGTCGGCGATCGTCGGGGGGTCGCTCGGTTCACCCCGAAGCGCCGCGACCGCGGCCCTGATGAGGGTGTCGGTGAACATGAAGGTCCGCCCAGCCGCTTGCCGCGGGCACGCTGCAGAGCCGTAACCGGTCGCTTCGCGTTCCTGCAACCTGACGCTACGCGTCCTGCGACAGGATGATCACGGCGTAGGGACCCAGACCGACATTGCCATTGAACCTCATCCCGTCCTTGGGACCCGCGGTCGCGGAGGTATCGAAGCTATCTCCGCCCTTGAACTCGCGATCGTACACGGACGCCCCGCTGTTGAAGCGGACCTTCCACCCGCCTTCCCGCGGGAAGCCGAGGTTGTAGCTCGGAAAGCTCTGGTTCGACAGGTTCGCCACCACGACCACGTCATCCCCCGCTCCGCCCCGATCGTATCGATGGTATCCGATCACCTTGTCCTTGTCGTTCAGATGGTAGACATTCAGGTTCTGCGCCGTGAGCCCGCGCGTCGTCCCCGCCAGATTCCGGCGCAGTGCTATCATGTCGCGGTACATCCGGACGATCCCGCCGTACTTCTCGGTCCGGTCCCACTCGACGGGCGTCCGCTTCGAGAACTCGAAGTTGTTGACGTCGAGCATCTCCTGCCCCTGGAAGATCATGGGAATGCCCGGGGACGTGAGCACGATCGCCGCTGCCAGCGTCGACCGCTTTCTCGCAAAGACGCTCGTCGGATTGACCCAGTCAATCGCCAGCGGGATCCGTATCTCGCCATTGTCCGGGTGGCCGACCTTGTCATGGTTCTCCGAGTAGATCACCCGGCCGAAGACATCGCCGCCGACCTTCTTCTCGATCGCCTGCTTCACGTCGAAGATGTCGCGCGAGCCATCCAGCGGCTGGGACACCGCCGACCTCAGGCTGTAGTACAGGCCGTCATCCCACTGGCTGTTGAATCCCAGGCAGGGCTCACAAATGGTCGGGTTCGTGACGATGCCCGCGCTTTGCAGATCCTCCGCGATGGCGATCTTCTCCGGCTGCTTGGGCTCCCCGTTGCGATAGGCGTCGTTCGTCTCCTTGATGACCTTCACGCCGTCCGGCAGGCCGCGATTGATCGGGTCGTTGTTCATGGCCCTGATATTGATGGTGGAGTCCCAGCGCAATCCGTCGACTCGATACTCTCGCAGATACGTGAGAGCGTTGTCCTGGATGTAGGATCGCACCTGCGGTCGTCCATAATCCAGGCGGGGACCAAAGCCCGTGTCTCTGCGGCTGTCGTCGTAGAAATAGATGCCGTCGCCGTTGGTGGCATTCGACCATCCGCCGAACTTGGTCAGCAGGCTCGATGGGCTCAGGTGGTTGTAGACGACGTCCACCACGACGGCGATGCCACGCCCATGGCATTGCTTGACGAATTCTTTGAGGTCCCGCGGCGTGCCGTAGGAGGACTCGACGGCGAAGAGCTGCACGGGATCGTATCCCCAGTCGTACTCGGGAGGAGAGTGATCCCGGAATTCGGGGTTCTCGTGGACGGGCAGCACTTCCACGGCGTTGACGCCCAGCTGCTGCAGGTAATCGAGCTTCTCGATGGCACCGGCAAGATTGAACTTGCCGTCCGTGGTCGAGCGGCTGAATGACCCGATGTGGAGCTCGTAGATCACCATCTCGTTGAAGGTGGGCGTCCGGTAGGCGGGCGGCGTCGAGTCCTGCCAGTCGAAAGACGGATCGACGACGACCGCGGAGGCGGTACCGGTCGATCCGGTCAGCTGCTGGGCTCGTGGGTCGATGAAATTGGCGGTTCGACCCTCGAACGTGATGGCGTACCGGTAGCGGTCGCCGGGTGCGACCTGGGTGAGCGTGACCGCCCAGGTGGCATCTGCAGGATCGGGGTGGTTGGGCTCTTTCTGCAATGCGATCGGTTGTCCGTCGTTGATCTCGACGGCAACCGCCTGCACGAAGGGCGCCCAGACGCGGAACGTGGCTTCTCCGGCGTGATAGGTCGCGCCCAACGGGAGAGGGTCGGCAATGGCCGCCCGACCGCAGAAGGCCAGCACCGACAGCAAGGCCGCCGTGCCTGCGCCGATTCTCGAGTGGATTGCTCGCATACGTACTCCTCCTGAAGCGAGGGCTCTGCGCCGACGTGGACGCAGGACCCTCAGTCGAGCTGTAAACGCGGCCGACAGTTCGTGAGACTAAGGCAGCATGAGCGGCTTCCCGCCGGGAGGAGGCACGCTCGAGAGGCAGCAGAGGGTCGGTGGAGGATGCACACGGTTACCGCAGGTCCACCTCTTGGTTCATTCTTTCGGAGGTCGAATGGGTTCGGCCGGCGGGCGAGGCGCGAGGCGCAAGGTTGGTGGGGGTCGAGGGTTCGACCCGTCGGGCTGGTTGCACCTGTGCCTCACGTGAGCAGCAGAGTCAAGACGTCCTGGCGAGGCCTTGTCGACAAATAGCACTCGATTCCTCGAATGAGGGCTGCGTCCATCTGTCGAAGTCACGTTTTCACGCTGCGAGCATCGGTCCCCGCAGGAAGCAGTCCACGCCGCGACGAGGAATGTCGTCGTGGATGGTTGACTGCGTCGGGCGCCTGCCGCACACTTCGCCTCATGGATCGTCGCGCGTGTCTCTGTACCGTGGCCCGGGAGGCCTCCTGCGCTCACGATCGCGCTGCGCCCACGTCGTAGCTTCTCCCTACTCTCGCGATCGCGAAGCGGCCCCCCGGTCCTTTCTGGAGCTCGCGACGCCACTGGATTCTCCCGATGAGAGGAGCGCCACGATGGAAAACGATGTGCGCCCGCGACGCAGCCCTGACGCGGCCCCCGCGGCCGGGTACCGGCGCGATGCCGTGCCCCAACGGCGCACGAGCAGCGTCGAGCGATCGCAGTTCGGCGATCAGGCCGCGGAGGCAGGCGGCCGAGAGCTGGCCGCGGTCATCGCGACCAATGTCTCGCGGATGCGAGCCAATCTCGGCATGGAGGTGGGCACGCTGGCCGAGTGCAGCGGGCTGTCTCCCGAGGTCGTCGCCGCGCTGGAGGCGGAAAAGGTCGTCCCGGACCTCCGGATGCTGTGGGCGCTCGCCAGCGTCTTCGAGGTGCCGTTCAGGGTGCTGGTCTCCGGCTCGCGCTTCGCGGAGGCCACCTTCCGCGTCCAGCGCGCCGACGCCGGCCGCGTGGTCGTCTCCGGCGACGGCCGGTTCCGCTCGCGTGCCGTGTCGACCACGGGCGACCCGCGCGAGCCGGAGATGTACGAGATCACGCTGGCGCCCGGGTGTGCCGAGCGGGCGCAGGCGCACGCGGCGCAGACGTTCGAGCACATCGTGGTGGTGCGCGGGACACTCCTGGTCCGCGCGGGCGACGAGGCCGCGACCCTGCGTCCGGGGGACGCCCTCTTCTTCCGGGCCGACCGCCCGCACGCCTACGAGAACCCCAGCTCCGAGGAGACGGCCCTGCACCTCACCATGGTCTACGCAGGAGACTGGGCACCCGAGGAGCCGGCGTGCGACTGGTAGCGACTTCCCGCCCTCGTCGAGCGCCGCGCCTGCGGGGGTGGCGGCGCGCGTCGGGGATTCGCCCGCTTCGTCCCGGCCGAACGAGCCTTCTGCGCGCTCGCGGCGGGGCGGCGGCAACCGCACGCGACTGCCGGGCTCGAGCGCCGTCAAGGTGACATGGCGCGGACGGTTCGGTAGCTTCGGAGGATCATGGAACCCGCCGACCCCCACGCTAGGTCGCCGCGCCGACCCTCCATTGCACTCACTCTGCGCATGCTCTAGCAGCGACGGTTGCCCGTGGCAGTCCCCGACCACCTCGAGGATCTCCGCATCGATCGCTCCGCCCGGCCGGCGGAATCACCGTGGCGACGGCGGATCCTCCTGCTGGCGCTCGCCGTGCTCATCGTCGGCGTCGCGGCGTGGTGGCTCGTCTCGGGGGCCGCGATCGAGGTGGAGACGGCGCGGGTCGTGGAGCTGCAAGGGAACGCGGCGACCGGCGGCGCCTCCGTGCTCGATGCCTCTGGCTACGTCGTCGCCCGGCGCGAGGCGACGGCGTCGTCGAAGATCACCGGGCGCCTGGTCGAGGTCGCGATCGAGGAGGGCATGGCGGTCGAGGAGGGGCAGATGCTCGCCCGTCTCGACGACGCCAACGCGCGGCGCGCGCTCGAGCTGGCGCGGGCGCAGCTCGCGGCGGCGGTCAGCGCGCTTGCCGAGCTCGAGGTGCGCCGCCGCGAGGCTGACCTCGACTTGCGGCGGGTCAGCGATCTCGCGTTGGAGGGGGTGGTCAGCCGCTCCGCGCTCGACACGGCGCAGGCCGAGCGCGACGCGCGCGTGGCGCAGCTCGCGGCGGCGCGCGACCGGGTCGAGGTCGCGCGGCGTGAGGGTGCACTGCGCGAGCAGGAGCTCGAGGACACGATCATCCGCGCGCCCTTCGACGGCGTCGTGATCTCGAAGGACGCGCAGCCCGGGGAGATCGTGTCGCCGGTCTCCGCGGGCGGCGGCTTCACGCGCACCGGCATCGGGACCATCGTGGACATGGCCTCCCTCGAGATCGAGGTCGACGTGAACGAGGCCTACATCCAGCGCGTGCAGACCGGGCAGCCGGTGCGCGCGACGCTCGACGCCTATCCCGACTGGCAGATCCCCGGGAAGGTGATCACCACGGTGCCGGCGGCCGACCGCGAGAAGGCGACCGTCAAGGTGCGCATCGGCTTCGACGCGCTCGGCGACGCGCGCATCCTGCCCGACATGGGGGTGAAGGTCGCCTTTCAGGCCGAGGTCGATCCGCGCGCGGCGCCGCGCGCACGGCTGATCGTCCCCGAGCGCACCGTCCGCCGGAGCGGTGCCACGGGCGTCGTCTTCGTCGTCCGCGACGGCACGGTCGAGCGACGCGCGGTCTCGATCGGCGGCACGACCGCGGGCGGCGTCGAGGTGCGCGCGGGGTTGCGCGCCGGCGACGAGGTGGTGCTGAGCCCGCCCGCAGAGCTCGAGGACGGCGCCGCGGTGCGGGTCCGGAAGGGGAGCGGGTGAGCGACGCGGTCGTCCAGGTGTCCGACGTTCACAAGGTCTACACGCGCGGCGGTGAGCGGATCGACGTCTTGCGCGGGCTGCATCTCGAGGTGGCGGCGGGCGAGTTCGTCGCCCTCATGGGCCCCTCGGGCTCGGGGAAGAGCACGCTCCTCAACCTGATCGGCGGCCTCGACACGCCGACCTCGGGGCGCGTGCTCGTCGCCGGTCGCGACCTGACGCACGCCTCGTCGCGCGAGCTGGCACGCTGGCGGGCCGAGCACGTCGGCTTCGTCTTCCAGTTCTACAACCTCCTCCCGGTCCTGACCGCCGCGCGCAACGTCGAGCTGCCGCTGCTGCTGACGACCCTCGCGCGCGCCGAGCGACGGCGCCACGTCGAGGCCGCCCTCGCGCTCGTTGGCCTGACGGACCGCGCCCGGCACTACCCGGCGCAGCTCTCCGGCGGCCAGGAGCAGCGCGTCGGCATCGCGCGTGCCATCGTCACCGACCCGACGCTCCTCCTCTGCGACGAGCCCACGGGCGACCTCGATCGCGAGACCGCGAGCGAGATCCTCGATCTGCTCGTGGCGCTGAACGGGCGCTACCACAAGACGATCGTCATGGTGACGCACGACGCGATCGCGGCGGCGCGCGCCGGCCGGGTGGTGCATCTCGACAAGGGGCGGCTCGTCGAGGCGCGGGCGGCCTAGCGGCGGCTCGAGGCGCGGCGGCATGAAGTACCTCCACCTCGTCTGGCGCAACCTGCTGCGCCGCAAGGTCCGCACGCTCTTCACGTTTCTCTCGATCGTGGTCGCGTTCTTCCTCTTCGGGCTGCTCGCGGCGGTGAGGAACGGCTTCGAGGCGGGGATCGAGATCGCCGGACAGAGTCGCCTGCTCACCGTCCACAAGGTCTCGATCATCCAGCCCCTCCCGAAGCGCCACCTGCAGCAGATCCTCTCGACGCCCGGCGTGGCGGCCGCGACGCACATGACGTGGTTCGGGGGCATCTACCAGGATCCGAAGAACTTCTTCGCGCAGTTGGCGGTCGACCCCGCGGGGCTGCTCGAGGTGTACCCGGAGTACTTGGTCGACGAGGCGACGCGCGAGCGCTGGCGCGCGACCCGCACCGGCGCGATCGCGGGGCGCAAGCTCGCCGAGCGCTTCGGCTGGCAGGTCGGCGACCGCGTCCCGATCAGAGCGACCTTCTGGCGGCCGCGGGACGGGAAGGACGCGTTCGAGTTCGATCTCGTCGGCCTCTACGCGGGCGCGACCGCCGAGGTCGACGAGACGTCGTTCTTCTTCCACTACGAGTACCTGATGGAGCGGGTCGGCGATCCCGGCCTGGTCGGCTGGTACATCGTCGAGGTCGAGGATCCCGCGCGCGCCGACGAGGTGGCGCTGGCGATCGACCGCACCTTCGCGAACTCCGCCTTCGAGACCAAGACCGCGACCGAGAAGGCCTTCATGCAGTCGTTCGCGCATCAGGTCGGCGACACCAGCGCGATCCTGACCGCGATCGCGGCGATCGTCTTCTTCGTCATCCTCTTGATCGCCGGCAACACGATGGCACAGGCGGTGCGTGAGCGAACGAACGAGATCGGCGTCCTGAAGACACTCGGCTATTCCGACCGGACCGTGACCGGCCTCGTCCTCGGCGAGTCGATGCTGGTCGCCGGGGTGGGCGGCCTCCTCGGCCTCGGGCTGGTCCTCCTCGCCGCCCCGGGCTTCGCGAAGATGCTCGAGGCGTTCCTGCCGATCTTCTACGTCCCAACGCGCGACGTCGCGATCGGGGTCGGCCTCGCGCTGCTCCTCGGCCTTGCCACCGGGGGCGTGCCCGCCTGGTCGGCGCAGCGGCTCCCGGTCGTGGAGGCGCTCCGCAGGCGCTGACGATGCGCTGGCTCGCGCAGACGTACGCGGTGACGCTCGTGAACCTGCGCAGTGTGCCGCAGCGGCTGGCGTCGTCGCTGGTCGCGGTCGCGGGCTTCGCGGGGGTCGTCGCCGTCTTCGTGGCGGTGCTCTCGATCGCGGAGGGCTTCCGGCGCGTCATGGAGACGGGCGCGGCCCCCGACAACGCGATCGTGCTGCGCGCCGGCATCGACACCGAGATGTCGAGCACGCTCACGCTCGCGGACACCAAGCTCATCAAGGATGCGCCCGGCATCCTGCGCGAGAACGGCCGCCCGCGCGCCTCGGCCGAGCTCTTCGTCGTCGTCGACGTCCCGAAGCGCTCGACCGGCACCGACGCCAACGTGCCGCTCCGCGCCGTCGAGCCCGCCGCCTTCGCGATCCGGCCCGAGCTCGAGATCGTCGCGGGCCGCCCCTTCCGCCCGGGGCAGAACGAGGTGATCGCCGGGCGGGCGGCGGCGCGCGAGTTCGCGGGGCTCGAGGTCGGGAACCGCCTGCGCTGGGGCGAGCGCGAGTGGGAGGTGGTCGGGATCTTCGCGGCGCGCGATTCGGTCTACGAGTCGGAGATCTGGGGCGACGTCCGCGTGGTCGGGCCCGCGTTCCGGCGCGGCACGAGCTTCCAGTCGGTCTACGCCAAGCTCGAGTCGCCCGCGGCCTTCGCCGACTTCAAGGACGCGCTCACCGCCGATCCGCGGCTCGAGGTCGCGGTCATGCGCGAGGCCGACTTCTTTGCCGGGCAGTCGAAGGTGTTGCGGCAGCTCATCGAGATCCTCGGCAACACGATCGCGTTCCTGATGGCCCTGGGGGCAACCTTCGGCGCGCTCAACACCATGTACTCGGCGGTCGCGGTGCGCGCGTCCGAGATCGCGACCCTGCGTGCCCTCGGCTTCGAGGCCAGCGCGGTGGTCGTGTCGGTGATGGCGGAGGCGCTCGTCCTCGCGCTCGCGGGCGGGGTGGCCGGCGGCTCGCTCGCGTGGCTCGTCGCCGACGGCTACCAGACGGCGACCATGAACTGGCAGTCGTTCAGCCAGGTCGCCTTCACGCTCACCGTGACGCCCCGCCTCCTCGGCGCCGGCATCTCCTACGCGCTCGCGATGGGCTTCCTCGGCGGTATCTTCCCGGCCGTCCACGCGGCGCGGATGCCGGTCGCAACGGCGCTGCGGCGGTTTTGAGGGCCTGTAAAGAAACAAACTTGCCATTCTCGCATCCCATCCT
>Ga0209253_10000605_pt1 | contig 31263 bp, 28 predicted proteins | sample FrelakmetBRP12BR_FD_187145 | JGI IMG/M metagenome (GOLD analysis project Ga0209253, IMG submission 187145) | Freshwater lake sediment microbial communities from the University of Notre Dame, USA, for methane emissions studies - BRP12 BR (SPAdes)... | ecosystem: Environmental > Aquatic >... | reverse complement strand
CATGGGTGCGTTCATGAGCTAAATCCCCTTGGCTGAAAAAAGCCGTGCTGCTTCGACTGCGTCTTGACTTGCATGCGTGACACACCGCACGCAAGGGCCCCTTCTGACGCCTTTTCCCTGGCCGCGATACGGACATTGGCAGGGCCTCGGCGCCCGGAGAGCATAAGCTCTGCGCGGCGCATTCTCAACCTTGCAGCGCATGAAAACGTTGTGTTCGGCCGAATCGGATCGAAACGTACGAATGAAGAACCCGATGTCCCTGTCGCCGCTGAGGACTGCCGTCGCGCTGTGTGGAGTGCTCGCGCTTTCCGCTTGCGAATCGTTGTCTGTCCCGCCGTCGCCGTCGGGCGCGGGACCGCGCGGCGGTGTCGCCGCACCGAGCCTGGGCCTCTTCTCGAAGATAAAGGTACCGGACGACCGCGAACCGGTACTGAAGCTCGCCGCTCGCGGAGCCCAGGTGTTCCGCTGCGAGAAACGCGACGGCCAGGGCGCCTGGGCGTTCCGGCAGCCGGACGCCGAACTGCTCGACGCGGCGGGCAAGGTCGTTGGCCGCCACGGCGCGAACTTCTCGTTCGAGCACGTCGACGGCAGCCGACTGGTCGCCACGATCGCGGCACATGACGAAGCGCCGAAACCCACCGACCTGCGCTGGCTTCTGATGACGACCCGCAGCTTCGGCAAAGGCGCCTTCGAAGGCGTCACGCATGTCCAGCGCATCAACACGACGGGCGGCATGCCACCGGCGGGTTGTGACGCGGCTCACGCGGGACGGGTCCTGCGGATTGACTTCACCTCGGACTTTCTCTTCTATAGACCCCGCGCCACTTCGGCGCAGTGAACAGCGCGGCAGCGCGTCGCAGGGAGAGAAGCAATGAAGCGGTGGATCAGTTCCGCGGTCCTGCTGTTGGGGATCGTGTCGTCGGCGTGGTCACAGACCAGCATCGTCGACGTCGAATACGTGAAGGCGGCAGTGGCAAGGGGCGTCCTGCTCTGGGACGCGCGCGATGCGGATGATTACGCGACAGGCCACATCCCGGGGGCCGTGAACATCGGGGACCCGACGATCTCGCTGAGGGACAAGAACACCGAGGACTACCTGCCGATAGGGCAGATCGAGAAGGCGCTCGGCGCCGCGGGGATCGACCCGGCGCGCGAGATCATCGTCTATGGCGACCGCGGACTGCCGTCGACCTACTTCGCCCAGGTGACGCTCCGCCACTTCGGCGCTTCCAATGCGAAGGTCTTCCACGACGGCATCGAGGGATGGCGCTCGGCCGGCCAGCCCGTCGCAACGACGCCGACGAAGCCCAGGCCCGTCGCCCTCAAGCTCACGCCCAGGCCCGGCGTGATCTCGGAGAGCAAGGAAGTCGTGGCCGCCCTGAAGCGCCCCGACGTGCAGTTCCTCGATGTGCGCACCGTCAAGGAGTACAGGGGCGAGGACGTACGCGCCATTCGTGGCGGCCACATTCCGGGGGCGATCAACATCCCCTTCGAGCAGAACTGGGTCGACCCGGACACGCGCAACAAGTTGCGCAGCGGTGCGGTCAAGGACTCGGCGGGCATGTCCTTGAAGCCGCGCGACCAGTTGATGAAACTGTACGAGAAGCTCGATCCGAACCGGGAAGTCCACGTCTACTGCCAGAGCAGCAACCGGGCCTCGCAGACCGCGGTCGTGCTCCTGGATCTCGGGTTCAAGAACGTCAAGGTTTATGACTCGTCGTGGCTCGGCTACTCGAGCTGGTTATCGGCCCCTGCCGAGGACGAGATCTGGACGAACTTCGGCTCGCTGCCGGCCGCGATGCGCTCCATCGAGAACCGGTTCGGCGAGCTCGAGAAGCAGCGCGCGGCCAGATAACCCCCGCGCGGCGGGCCATCCGGCCCGCCTTTTCGCTTTTCCGCACCGTTTCAGGGCCTCCCGGGCCGCTTTGGCAGCCCGATGGAGGCCTTTGCCTTCCCCAAGTCGGGCCTTCCCTTGACGAACGCGCTAAAATCGCTTGTTTGCGAGTTGTACGCCGGAGGAAATGACATGAACCCGACTGCCTCGACGGTAGGCGGCTATCTGCGCGATCTGCCGCCGGACCGTCGCGTGGCGATGGCCCGCCTGTGCAGCATGATTCGCCGCTCCGCACGTGGAGTGCGCGAAAGCATGCGCTACGGCCTGGCGTTCTACGAACTGGATGGGCCGCTCTTTGCGCTCGAGTCCGGTCGCCGGCACATGTCGCTGTACGTGGCCGAGAAGGACGTCGTCGTGAAGCACAAGGACGCCCTGACCGGCGTGAACGCGGCGAAGAGCTTCATCAAGTTCTCCGACCTGAACCGCCTCCCACTCGATGTCGTCGAGAAGATCGTCCGCGACTCGGTCGCGGCCCGCCGCCAGCGCGTGTCGCAGGGCACCGTGCCGACACAGGCCGAGTTGCTGAAGCTGTGGGACATCAACGAGGAAGCAGCCGCCCCGCCGGCGACCACGGTCAAGCTGCCGGTCGTGAAGCCAGCCGCCACGATGACCGAAGCGATCAACGCGATGGCCAGCACGATGCGCGACGCGATGTACGCCGCGATCGACATCGCGACCGGCACCGTGGCCCCGGCGAAGACGCCGACGACGAAGAAGGCGCCGGCCAGGAAGGCCGCGAGCAAGACAACCGCGAAACCGGCAACGAAGAAGGCCGCGAAGAAGGCGACGCCCCGGAAGCCGCCCGCCAAGGCGGCGAAGAAGGCCGCCCCCGCTCGCCGCAAGTAGACGAGAACATCGCCAAGCGAAAACGGCGCCCGCGGGCGCCGTTTTCCGTTCCGCGGCAACGCTAGTACGTCCGCGCGTCCTCGATCACCTTGCCGTCGTTCGGGAGCGACCCGGGCGCCAGCAGTTCGACGGAACCGCCGAGCTTCATCACGGCCCGGAGCGACTCGCCGATCGCGCGCTCCAGCCCGGCGTCGGTCGCTCGGCACTCCGCCTTCAGCGTCATGGCGTCCATTTCACCGACGCGCGTCACGACCAGGCGGACCCGCCCGAGTTCGGCGTGCCGCCGGGCAATCTCCGCGACCTGCTCCGGCCGGACGAACATGCCCTTGATCTTGGCCGTCTGGTCGGCGCGTCCCATCCATCCCCTGATCCGCGCGTTCGTGCGTCCGCACGGCGACGCGCCAGGCAGGATCGCCGACAGGTCGCCGAGCGCCAGACGGATCCACGGGTGATACGGGTCGAACGACGTGACCACGACCTCGCCCACCTCGCCGTCGGCCACCGGGTCGCCAGTGCCGGGGCGAACGATCTCGACCAGCACGTCCTCGTTGATGACCAGGCCTTCGCGCGCGGAAGTCTCGTAGGCGATCACGCCGACATCGGCCGTGGCGTACAGCTGGTACGCGTCGATGCCCCGCGACTGGAACTCGGCCTGCAGCGACGGCGGGAACGCGGCGCCTGAAACGACCGCCTTGGTGATCGACGATGCGTCACGGTTGGCCTTGGCGGCGGCGTCGAGCAGGATCTTCAGGAAGTCGGGCGTGCCGGTGTAGGCCGCGGGCCGCAGGTGCTCGATCACGTCGAACTGCTGATCGGTGTTACCCGGGCCGGCGGGAATCACGGTGCAGCCGATTGATCGTGCGGCGCCGTCCATGATGAAGCCGCCCGGTGTCAGGTGATACGAGAACGTGTTGAGCACGCGATCGCCGCTGCGAAATCCCGCCGCGAAGAGGCCGCGCGCGGCCCGCCACGGATCCTCCTGTCTTCCCTCGGGCTCGTAGATCGGCCCCGGGGAGGTGAACATCCGACCAATGCGCTCGGGTTCGTCCGGAACGAAACCGCCAAATGGCGGCTCCGCCTTCTGCATTGCCGGGAGCTCTGCCTTGCGCATGACCGGCAGGCGCGCGAGCGCTGCGCGGCTGTTGACGTGCGTGGCGTCGATGTCCCCCAGGTGCCGCTGCCAGGCCGGCGCTTTCAGCGCCCGGGAGAGCAGCCCCGGCAAATGGCCCATGAGGTCGAGCTCGCGTTGCCTTGGATCGCGTGTTTCTCGGTTGTCGAGGTGGTGTGTCATGGGGTTCCCGCGCGTCACTTGGCTGCGTTGTCGATGTCCTGGCGCCGCCGCTCGGTGTCCTGCGCCGCGGCGTCGAGCTTGTTGTTCACTGGGTCGATCGTCGTCTGCCGGGTTGGCAACGGAGTCCGTGCGGGCTCGCGATCCGTCCGCGTACAGGCGATCAGGGCGAACGCGGCGCCGAGCAGAAGCCAGGGCAACCTGGACACGATCGCCGCCCGATCAAGCCAGCCAGCGCTTGCGTCGTTTGTAGAACTTGGCGTCGCGGAAGCTCTTGCGGCCCCCCTTCGAGACCCCGAGGTAGAACTCCTTGACGTCTTCGTTCTCGCGCAGCGCCCCAGCCTCGCCGTCCATGACCACGCGGCCGTTCTCGAGGATGTATCCGTAGTGCGCGTACTTCAGCGCGACGTTCGTGTTCTGCTCGGCGAGCAGGAAGGAAACCCGTTCCTTCGCATTGAGATCCTTGACGATCGAGAAGATCTCGTCGACGACCTGGGGGGCAAGGCCCATCGAGGGCTCGTCGAGCAGGATCATCGACGGCCGCGCCATCAGTGCGCGGCCGATGGCGGTCATCTGCTGCTCGCCGCCGGAGGTGTAACCCGACTGGCTCGTACGCCGCTGCTTCAGCCGCGGGAAGTACGCGTAGACCTTCTCGAGATCCGCGGCGATCTCCGCCCTCGACTTGCCGCGACCCGACGACCCGCGCGAGTACGCGCCCGTCAGCAGGTTTTCCTCGACGGTGAGGTGGGCGAAGCAGCGCCGCCCCTCCATCACCTGGACGACACCGCGCTTCACGAGTTCGTAGGCGGTCAGGTCCTCGATCTTCTCGCCGCGCAATTCGATCGAGCCCTTGGTCACCTCGCCGCGTTCGGCGCGCAGCAGGTTCGACACAGCGCGCAGCGTCGTGGTCTTGCCGGCGCCGTTGGCGCCGAGCAGGGCCACCACGCTGCCCTCGGGCACGTTCAGAGAAACGCCCTTCAGCACGAGGATCACGTGGTTGTAGATCACCTCGATGCCGTTGACGTTGAGGAGCGGTGCGGTCACCGTTCATCTCCCAGGTTGTGCAAAGCGCCCGACCGGACGCTTTGCACAACCGGCCGCGATGCGGCCGGTTGGTTCACGGTTACTTCTTCGCTGCCGGAGCGGCGGCCTTCGCCGGAGCCGCGGCCGGAGCGGCCTTCTGGGCGGCGGCTATTTCCGCCTCGCAACTGCGGCGCGTGATCTTCTTCTCCGCGGCATAACGCGTGGAGAATTCCTTGATCATCGGCTTGATGATCTGGGCGTCGGACTCGAACCAGTCGGACGAGAAGTTCCACTTGCTGCCGTCCCACGTGTGCACGCGCGCGAAGCGCGAACCCTCGTGATCGCGGCAGTTCGTGGCCAGCGGGCGGATCACTCCGGTCAGCCCGAGCGCATCGATGCGCTTCTGGTCGATGTTGAGGTTCTCCAGCCCGTATCGCACTTCCTCGCCGATGAGCGGCCGCACGCCGTAGCGCAGCTGCGCCTGGCGCACGCCTTCAACCGCGAACATCGCGCTGATCAGGCCGCGCGTGTAGAGGACCTGGCCCACCTCTTCCGCCGGGCCGGTGCCCTGGCCCTTCGCGTGCAGGAGCTTCAGGATGTCCTCGTGCACCTTGGCGCGTCCTGCGCCGTGCTGGAACGCCATTGCGTTGTAGCCCTTGGCATCCGCGCCGACCGGCAGGACGTCGGGCTCGGCCCCGGACCACCAGCCGCCGTACATCTTGTCGCGCGGGAAGCCGGTGGCGACCGCCTCGCGGATTGCGGTGGAGTTCATCACGCCCCAGCCCCACAGGATCACGTAGTCGGGGCGCAACTGGCGGATCTGCAGCCAGGCGGCCTTCTGTTCCACGCCCGGGTGCGTGACCGGAATCGTCGTCAGCTGGAACCCGTGCAGCTTCGAGCGCTCGGTCAGCAGCGGGATCGGCTCCTTGCCGTAAGGCGAGTCGTGGTAGATCAGCGCGATCTTCTTGCCCTTGAGCTTGTCCAGGCCACCGTTCTGCTTGCCGAGGTGCTGAACGAGCACGTCTGCCGCGGTCCAGTACGTGCCGCCCAGCGGGAAGTTCCACGGGAAGACCTCGCCCTCGACCGACTCCGAACGGCCATAGCCGGCGGTGACGATCGGAATCTTGTCGGTCGGCGCCTTGTCGGTGATGGCGAACGTCGCGCCGGTCGACAGCGGCTGGAACACAGTGGCGTTGGGCCGCGACTTCAGGCGCTCGTAGCACTCGACGCTCTTTGCGGTGTCATACGCCGTCTCGCACTCCTCGTACGTGATCTTGACGCCGTTGATCCCGCCCTGCGCGTTGATCAGCTTCAGGTAGTCGACGTAGCCATTGGCCCACGGCGTGCCGTTCGGGCCATAGGCGCCGGTGCGGTACACGAGGACCGGGAAGAACTGCTCGCCCTTGCCGGCGGCGGCCGCTCCCTTCTGTTGCGCGACTGCCGCGCCCGGCAGGGCGAGCGACGCGGCGGCGGCGATCGTCCCGATCGCCAGCGCAACGGCCCGTGCCTTTTTTGCTAGCAAAGCTGCCATCGATGTCTCCTTAGGGTGTTGGGTCCAGCATTCAAAAGTGGAAACCGCTCCGCCTCGGACCTCTCAGTGCGGGAACGGCCAAAGCCGCATCTTTTCCTTGCCGATCGCCCACAGCCGGGCCAGCCCGTGCGGCTCGGCGATCAGGAAGAAAACGATCAGGCTGCCGAAGATGATCAGTTCCAGGTGCGATGACAGCGCGACATCGACCTGGACGCCGAACATCCCGGGGATCTGGTTCAGCAGGATCGGCAGCAGCACGATGAACGCCGCGCCGAAGTACGCGCCGAGCAACGAGCCCATGCCGCCGATGATGATCATGAACAGCAGGTTCAGCGACATGTTGATGTTGAACGCCAGCGGCTCCCACGCGCCCAGATGGACGAACCCCCAGAGGGCGCCAGACACCCCCGCGTAGAACGAGCTCACCGCGAATGCGCTCAGCTTGGCGTACAGAGGGCGGATCCCGATCACCTCGGCGGCGACATCCATGTCGCGCATCGCCATCCAGCTGCGCCCGATATGGCCGCGCACCAGGTTCTTCGCGGCGAGCGTCAGCACGACGGCAATCGTCAGTACGAACAGGTACCGGTCCAGGGGGGATTCCATGGTCCAGCCGAACATCTCGATCGGCGCCGTGGACACGGAGCCGGACGGCGAGTAGTTCGTGAACCACTTCACGCGCGCGAACACCCAGTCGACGAAGAACTGCGCGGCGAGCGTGGCCACCGCGAGATACAGGCCCTTGATGCGCAGGCTCGGGATGCCGAACAGCACGCCGACGAGCGCGGCGAGCGCGCCGGCGAGCACCAGCACGATCAGGAAGTTCAGCATCGGAACCCGGACCACCAGGTTGTATGCCGCGTAGGCGCCGATTGCCATGAAGGCCGCGGTGCCGAGCGAGATCTGGCCGCAGTAGCCGACGAGGATGTTCAGCCCGATCGCCGCGATCGCGAGGATCAGGAAGGGAATGATCAGCGCCCGCAACAGGTAGTCGCTCGCGAACGCCGGCAGCGCGAAGTACGCCACGGCAAGCAGGGCAAGCATGAACCACCGGTCCTGCACGATCGGGAGGATCTGCTGGTCCTCGACGTAGCTCGTCTTGAACTGGCCGTTTTCGCGGTAGAGCATGGTTCTGCGTCCCCTAGACCCGGTCGATGTGCTTTTCCCCGAACAAGCCTTCGGGGCGAACCAGCAGGAACACCAGGGCGAGCACGTAGGCAAACCAGTTCTCGATGCCGCCGCCGGCCAGGTCGAAAGCGTTCACCGCGATCGGACTGAGGAAAACCTCCGCGAACTTCTCCCCGACGCCGATGATCAGGCCGCCGATGATCGCGCCGGGCACCGAGGTGAAACCGCCCAGGATCACGACAGGCAGCGCCTTCAGCGCGATCAGGGACAGCGAAAACTGCACGCCGAGCTTCGAGCCCCAGATCATTCCGGCCACAAGCGCGACGAAGCCGGCCACGGTCCACACGATGACCCAGATGCGGTTCAGCGGGATGCCGATCGACTGCGCGGCCTGGTGGTCGTCAGCCACGGCGCGCAACGCGCGACCGGTCGACGTCTTCTGGAAGAACACCGCGAGCGCAAGCACCAGCAGGGCCGCGATGGCCGCGGCGACGAAGTCCTCGGTGTTGATCAGGATGCCGCCCTCGAAGATGTTGTCGAGCACCATCACGGGCGTCTTCGGCAGGCCGGTCTCGATCCTGTAGATGTCGCTGCCCCACACCAGCTGGCCGAAGCCGTCGAGGAAGTACGTGATGCCGAGCGTGGCCATCAGCAGCACGACCGCGTCCTGGTTGACCAGGTGCCGCAGGACGAAGCGCTCCACCACCCAGGCGAAGACCGCCATGATCGCCACCGACACGACGAAGGCCACGGCGAGCGGCATGTGCTCGCTCAGGCGCGCCAGCGACAGCGCCGCGAACAGCACCATCGCCCCCTGCGCGAAGTTGAAGACCCCGGACGCCTTGAAGATCAGCACGAAGCCGAGCGCGACGAGCGAGTAGAGAACGCCGGACATCAGGCCGCCGAGCAGCACCTCGAAGTAGAAACCGGGCGAGCTCAGGCCGAGCGCCAGCGGCGCGATGGCGCCGATCATCACCCCGACGATCAGCGCGACGACCGGCCAGTTGCGTTGGAGCGTGGTGAGCGTCATGTCAGTGCGCCACTCCGAGGTAGGCGTCGATCACCGCCTGGCTGTTGCGGACTTCGTCCGGCGTGCCGTCGCCGATCTTCTTGCCGTAGTCGAGCACGACCACGCGGTCCGAGATGTCCATCACCACGCCCATGTCGTGCTCGATCAGCACGATCGTCGTCCCGAACTCGTCGTTGACGTCGAGCACGAAGCGGCACATGTCCGCCTTCTCCTCGAGGTTCATGCCCGCCATCGGCTCGTCGAGCAGCAGCAGCTTCGGCTCCATTGCCAGGGCCCGGCCGAGGTCGACGCGCTTCTGCAGCCCGTACGGCAGCCGCCCGACCGAAGTCTTGCGGTACGCCTGGATCTCGAGGAAGTCGATGATGTGCTCGACGAACTCGCGGTGACGCAGTTCCTCGCGCCGGGCGAACCCGAGATGGATGGCCTGCGACAGGAGCCCGGTCCGCATCCGCAGGTTGCGCCCGGTCATGATGTTGTCCAGCACGCTCATGCCCTTGAAGAGGGCGAGGCTCTGGAACGTGCGGCCGATGCCCAGGGCCGCGGCGTCGTGCGGGTGCATCTTCCCGCGCTCCTTGCCGCGGAAGGTGATGCGGCCCTGCTGCGGCGTGTAGACGCCGTTGATCACGTTCAGCATCGAGCTCTTGCCGGCGCCGTTCGGCCCGATGATCGCGCGGATCTCGTGCTCCCTGACGTTGAAGGAGACGTTCTGCAGCGCCTTCACGCCGCCGAACGACAGCGACACGTCCGCCAGGTCGAGGATCACCTCGCCGATACTGCGCCCGCTCATCGCGGCTCTCCGTTCTGGTTGCCGCCCGGCGGCTCGTCCTTCATCGACCACGCGGCGTTGGACGCCGGCCGGATTCCATCCTTCGGCTTCCCGGCCTTCGACATCGCCTCCATCGCGAGGAAGAGGAAGACGAAGATCAGAGCGAAGCCCACCAGCGCGAGCAGCAACTGGCCGGACGCGAGCGACCACGCGGCGAGCATCACGCCGGCCACGAGGCAGACGATGGCGATCAGCACGCGCGGGCTCATCGCATCGGCCTCACGCCGCCGCCTTCATCGGCGCGTGCACCCGGGCTTCGTTCACCTTCAGGGTCGCGCTTATGCTGCCGGTGCGGCCGTCCTCGAACTTCACCATCGTCTCGATGTACTGCTCCGACCTGCCGCCGTACATCGCATCGACCAGGACGTCGTACTTGTCGTGGATGAAGCGGCGACGCACCTTGCGCGTGCGCGTCAGTTCGTCGTCGTCGGCGTCCAGTTCCTTGTGCAGGACGATGAACCGGTGGATCTGCGCATTGGCGAGCTTGGGGTCGCCGGCGAGATCGGCGTTCACCTTCTCCACCGATTCCCGGATCCGTTCGAGCACCTGGGGCTTGCCGGCGAGGTCCGTGTAGCCCGCGTACGGAAGGTTGTTTCGCTCGGCCCAGTTGCCGACGGCTTCGTAGTCGATGTTGACGAACACGCACACCATGTCGCGCTGGTCGCCGAAGGCCACCGCCTCCTTGATGGTCGGGTAGAACTTCAGCTTGTTCTCGATGTACTTCGGCGCGAACAGCGTTCCGTCCGCCAGCTTTCCGACGTCTTTCGCGCGGTCGATGATCTTCAGGTGGCCTTCCTGGTCGAAGTACCCGGCATCGCCGGTATGGAACCAGCCTTCCTGGTCCTTGGCCTCGCGGGTGGCTTCCGGGGACTTGTAGTACTCGCGGAACAGGCCCGGCGAGCGGATCAGGATCTCGCCGAGGTCGGTCAGCCGGATCTCGACCCCCTTGACCGGCGGACCGACGGTGTCCGGCTTCACGCCGCCATTCGGCTGCACGCAGACGAACACCGACGTCTCCGTGGAGCCGTAGAGCTGCTTCAGGTTGATGCCCAGCGAGCGGTAGAAGGTGAAGAGGTCCGGCCCGATCGCCTCGCCCGCCGTGTAGGCCACGCGGATTCGGCTCATGCCGAGCGCGTTGCGCAGCGGCGCGTACACGAACAGGTCCCCGAGGCCGTGCAGCAGTCGATCGCCGATTCCGACGGGACGGCCATCCAGCAGGCGCCCGCCGACACGGCGTGCCACGTCCATGAAGTAATGGAACATCCTGCGCTTGATCGCGGAGGCATCCTCCATCCGGATCATCACCTGGGTGAGCAGCGCCTCGAGCACCCGCGGCGGCGCGAAGTAGTAGGTCGGGCCGATCTCGCGCATATCCGCGGACACCGTCGTTGCCGACTCGGGGCAGTTCACCGTGAAGCCGCACACCATCCACTGCGTGTACGAGAAGATGTTCTGGCCGATCCACGCCATCGGCAGGTAGGCCAGGACCTCCTCCTTCGAGGTCAGCGCTTCCATCTGCGCGCCCGCATCGCCGGCCGCGATCAGGTTGTCGTAGCCGAGGACCACGCCCTTGGGGTTTCCCGTGGTGCCCGACGTGTAGAACATCGCGGCGACGTCGGTCGACTTGCCCAGCTCGATCTCCTCGTCCACCGAGCCGGGGCGCTCTTTGGTGTACGCCTGCCCGAGCGCCCGCAGCTGCTCGTAGGAGGCGAGGCCCGGCTGGTCGTAGTGCCTGAGTCCGCGCGGATCGTCGTAGAAGATGCGCTTGATGTGCGGGACCTTCTCGCGGATCTCGAGGACCTTGTCCACCTGCTCCTGGTCCTCGACCATGGCGAAGCGGATCTCGGCGTTGTCGAACACGAACGCCATCTCGGCCGCGACGGCATCCTGGTACATCGGCACCGGGACACCGCCGAGGCACTGGGCCGCGCACATCGTGAAATAGAGCCGGGGACGGTTCTCGCCGATGATGGCCAGGTGCTCGCCGCGCCGGAACCCGGCCTGCAGCAGCCCGGCCGCGATCTCGCGAACCTCCTGCAGCATCTCGGTCCAGCTCCAGCCCTGCCAGATGCCGAGGTCCTTCTCGCGGATGGCAGTCGCGCCCGGGCGGACCCTGGCGTGCTGCATCAGCAAGCGCGGAAATGTGTCAGCGGCGGTGCTCGCTGTCACGGCTGTCTCCTGAATGCGCGGCATCGTGGTGGCCGCGTCTCTTGTTTGGCTAGCTTAACCCAGCCCTTGGCGCAATCGGCCGCGGGCGGTCAAGGACACGGTACGGCGAGCCGTCCGGCGGCGCTGTCGCCCGGACGACAGTCTTGCGGGACAATCGCGCCCATGGCTGAACAGGATCCCCCGCGCCTTGCCGACATGATGGCCACCAGCGCCTGGTGGCATCACCTCACCAAAGACCAGCGCCAGCGCGTGCTGGCCGAGGTGGAGGAGCGCCGCTACACGGGCGGCAGCGTGGTGATGCGCAAGGGCGAGATGGTCGAGGCGTGGACCGGCGTGGTCGAGGGACTGATCAAAATCAACGTTGTGTCACAGGCCGGCAAGAGCGCGACGTTCACCGGAATCGGCCCGGGCGGCTGGTTCGGCGAGGGCTCGCTGCTCAAGGACGAGCCCCGCAAGTACGACGTTGTCGCCCTGCGCGACAGCCGGATCGCCTGGATGCCACGCGCGACCTTCGACTGGCTGCTCGGCACGAGCATCCCGTTCAACCGCTTCCTGCTGATCCAGTTGAACGAACGCCTTGGCCAGTTCATCGGGATGATCGAGTACGAGCGATTGCTGGAGCCCGATGCGCGCGTCGCGCGTTGCCTGGCGGAACTGTTCAACCCGCTGCTCTACCCGGGCCACCGCGAGCAGCTCGAGATCTCCCAGGAGGAGATCGGTTATCTCTCGGGAGTTTCGCGCCAGCGCGTGAACCAGGCGCTGCAGGTGCTGTCGCGCGAGGGGTTGCTGCACATCGAGTACGGCAGCATCCGCATCCGCGACCTCGCGCGGCTGCGCCGCTACGGCAGCTAACCCGTTAACGCCAGGAGCGCGCCGCGTGTTCGTGTTCGACGCCTGGTTCTGGGAATTGGCGAGCTACGTGGTGACGGTGATCGGCTTGCCGCTCGCGATTGCGGTGTTCATCGCCGAGCAACGCCGCGAGCGCCGCAACGAGGAGGACGAGGTCTACCAGCTGCTGTCCGACGCCTACAACGACTTCCTGCGGGTGGTGATCGACAACCCGGACCTGCGCCTGCGCAACCAGGCCGCGACGCCCGACCTCACCACGGAGCAGCAGGAACGCAAGCTCGCCATCTTCGACATGCTGATCTCCCTGCTCGAGCGCGCCTACATCACGGCCTACAGCGACCGCATGAACGAGGCCCAGCGGCGGCGCTGGAACTCGTGGGAGGACTTCATGCGCGAATGGCTGCGCCGCGACGCCTTCTACGACCGCCTGCCGCAATTGCTGAAGGGCGAGGACCCGGAATTCGCGGCCTACATGCGGCGGCTGGCCGAGCAGGAACGCGGCGGCGCACCGCCGCGCTGACGAGGGCCTCGCCGCGACCGCCGCGCGATGTCCAGCGCCCGGACGCGGACCACCGCGAACCACGTGCTGCGCCGGGTTGTGCCGCGGGCTCGTGGCGCGCCGCGCTAGCCACGAGCAAGCGTGGCCAGGGCGCGTCGACGCGTACCCGGACCCTTGGCATGGGCATGGATCGTGGCGCGGGACTTTGCGCCGCGCATCGTCCAGCCCGGATGGACTGGCGCCGACCGAACCGCGCGATACAGCGTCGCAAGCGCCTCGGCATCGCCCAGCAGCAGGCGCCGCTCGGCTGGCGAGAGTGCGTCCGGACCGGACAGCAGGGCACGCTCGACGCGGTGCTGGCGCTCGGCGGCTGCCATCGGTGAACGGCGTCGCGCCGCCTGGCGCACCACGAGGAACAGGTCGGGATCGAGCACCGCGTCGGCGAAACACGGCTGCGGACGCGCTTCGCCCGCGTACTGCCCGGTCGCGACTACCTCCGATGCCGGCGCGATCTCGTCCGGCGTCAGGAAGAGACCCGCGGCACGGGCGCCGATGCCGAGCGACGTGCGGCTCATCAGCGCCGATAGCGGCACGGCGAGCAGCAGGCCGACCGCGACCGGCGCGATCCACAGCAGGAAGCCCGGTGCCTGCCAGGCGACCAGCCCCACCCACCCCGCGCCGACCAGCGTCTGCCAGCCATGCCGGTCGATCGCTTCCTGGAACGACGTCGAAGCGTCGTCGCGCTTCGGCGACTTCCACTGGATCGCCCAGCCCGCGAGCGCGGCGAGCACGAACTGCGTGTGGAACAGCATGCGGATCGGCGCAAGGAGCGCGCTGACCACGAACTCCAGCACCACGCTCGCCACAATGCGGAGTGGACCGCCGAAGGCCTGCGCATCGCGTACGCCGGCCACCAGCGCGGCCAGCAGCTTCGGCACGAAAAGCATCGATGCAACCGCCGCGAACAGCGCGAGCGCGTCCTGCGGATTCCACGATGGCCAGAGCGGAAACAGCTGGTTCGGGATGACGAAGTACTCGGGATCCGCGTGGGCGTTCGTCACCAGGAGCCACGTCGACAGCGCGAGAAAGCCGGCCCACAGGGGCGCCGACACGTAGGCGAGCGCGCCGGTCAGGAACACGGTGCGGTGCACCGGGTGCATTCCCGGCGCGAACATCAGCCGCGCGTTCATCAGGTTGCCGTGGCACCACCGGCGGTCGCGGCCGACCTCCTCGATCAGATTCGACGGCATCTCCTCGTAGCTGCCCGGCAGGTCGTACGCGATCCACACGCCGTAACCCGCCCGCCGCATCAGGGCGGCCTCGACGAAGTCGTGCGACAGGATCTCGCCGGCGAGCGCGCCGCGGCCCGGCAGCGGAGCGAGCACGCAGTGCTTCATGAAGGGATCGAGCCGGATGATCGCGTTGTGGCCCCAGTAGTGCGACTCGCCGAGTTGCCAGTACTGAAGGCCGGCGGTGAAGAGCGGGCCGTAGACCTGGTTGGCGAACTGCTGGACGCGCGCGTGCAGCGTGTCGCGGCCGACCGCGCGCGGGGCCGTCTGGATGATGCCCGCGTCCGGACGGGCCTCCATCAGGCGCACCAGCGTCGACAGGCACTCGCCGCTCATGACGCTGTCGGCGTCGAGCACGACCATGTACCGGTACAGCGCGCCCCAGCGACGGCAGAAGTCGTCGAGGTTGCCGCTCTTGCGCTTCACCCGGCGTTCGCGCCGGCGATAGAACAGCCGCACGTCGCCGCCCAGCGTCTCGCGCAGCGCATTCCATGCGTCGAGCTCGCTCACGCAGGCGTCCGGCTCGCTGCTGTCGGAGAGAATGTAGAAGTCGAAGTGCGCGAGCGCGCCGGCGCGGGCAACCGACTCGATCGTCGCGCGCAGGCCGGCGAAGACGCGCTTCACGTCCTCGTTGCAGATCGGCATCAGGACCGCGGTGCGGGCATCGTCCGGCAACGGGCCGGCCCCGACCGCCGAGCGCGAGACGAGGTGGCGATCGCCGCCTCGCAGCAGCACGACGAACCCCATCATCGCGGTCCAGAAGCCGGCCGCGAGCCAGCAGGACAGGATGGCGAACACCCCCAGCAGGGCCTTCTCCGCGATCGACGAAGCCTCTTGGGGAAGCAGTCCGCTCAGCACGTAAGTCGCGTAGATCGCCGGCGCAAGCGAAAGCGCAAGCAACACGAGCCGGCGGCGCCGACCCGCCCCGCGTGCCGGACCGTCGACATCGGCCGGTCCTGGCTCGCGGCGGAAGAGCCAGCCGAGCAGCGACAGCCCGTGCCACTGGGTCGCCGCCATCGGCGTGCGGCACACCGGCGGCGCGAGTAGCGCCGCGGCGTGCGGCTTCGACGGATGGTTCACGGGGTGGGGACGATGTAGCTCCATGTCTCGCTCAATGCCTGATTGCCGCGGCGCAGGTGCGCGCGCAGCTCCATCGGCTTTTCCTTGTCGGTGCGCTTCGCCTGCACGACGAGCCGCCATCCGCCCCGGACTTCGTTCGGGTGGACGACCACCAGCTGGCGAACCCCGTTCGTCAGCGCCAGGTCTGCTTCGACTTCGGTTCCCGGCGGCAACCGTGCAAGCGCCGGCCCCTCGAAGTCGATGTTGAACTTCACGACGTCGTCAGGCAGTGCCTCGAACCCGCGCCCACGGCGCGACTGCGCCACCCATGCCGTCGACGGCCGGCGCTCGCTGTTCTTCAGCGCAGACAGCCGGTACGAGTACGCCAGCGATGCGCCGGCCTTCGGAGCTTCTGCCGGCACCCAGTACGCGACGATGTTGTCGTTCGTCTCGTCCGGCGTCGGGATCTGCACGAGCTCGACGCGACCGGGGCCCCAGCTCGACGTCGGCTCGACCCACAGGCTCGGCCGCAGGTCATAGCGCGCCTCGAGATCCTCGTAACTCATGAAGGCGCGATCGCGCTGCATCAGGCCGAATCCGCGTGTGCCGGGAAGGGCGAACGAGGTCGTCAGCAGGCGCTTCGGATTCACCAGCGGCCGCCAGATCCACTCGCCGCTGGCCGACGCGATCGACAGCCCGTCCGAGTCGTGGACCTCCGGCCGGAAGCCGTCGCCGCTGCCGGGCTGGTTCTCGCCGTACATGAACATCGAGGTCACGGGCGCGATTCCGACCTTGCCGACCGCCTCGCGAAAGTACAGCCGCGACTGCACCTCGACCACGGTCTCGTCACCGGGCTTCAGCACGAAGCGATAGGCGCCGGTCACGCGCCTGGAATCGAGCAGCGCGTACAGCACGAGCTGCGTGGCGTTGCGCGTCGGCTTCTCGATCCAGAACTGCTCGAAACGCGGGAATTCCTCGCCGCCGCGCTCGCCGGTGTCGAGCGCCAGGCCGCGCGCCGAGGCCCCGTAGCGCTGGCCCTTCCCGAGCACGCGGAAGTAGCTCGCGCCGAGAAACACGGCCAGCTCGTCCTTGTAGCGCGGCGTGTTCAACGGATAGTGGATGCGGAAGCCGGCGAAGCCGAGCTTCTGCAGTTGGGCGGGATCGAGCTTGTTGGCGCCGTAGTTGAAGCTGGCCGGGTCGAACGTGACTTCCCGGACGCTGGCGCCGACGATTTCGTGGAACCGGACCGGCTGGTCGAAGTAACCCCCGAGGTGGAAGAACTGGATCTCGTACGGGAGCTTGTCGGCTCGCCACAGGGCGCGGTCGGGGTTGAAGCGGATGTCCCGCGTCTGGTCGTAGGTCAGGTCCTTCAGCGCCTTCGGCAGCACGAAGGCCGGCTTCGGCTGGGGCCGGCTGGCGAGTTCCTTCGCCATCCGGTCGACGTCGTCGAAGCCGAATGCGGCGGCCGGCGGGGCGGCGGCGACCAGGGCTGCCGCCAGCAGCAGGAGAAGCAGGCGCGTGTGGAGCAATCGCGACAGAGACATACCTTGTTGTTCCGGGTGACCGGCATATAACGGCGGACCCGCATTTTCGTGCACTGCAGCAAGATCGGTGCCGACCCTTATGCGAGCTCTCTAGAGGCATCCGTCCAGCAGAGCGCACCAGTTCTGTGCGTCCTTGTCCCGCGGGCGTGCGAATCGAGTCGAGCCGAGGCAGGCGCTGCACGTGACAAGATCCCACCCATGCGAATGGTCTCCCTCACCGATGGCGTTCGGGTGCCGTGCCTCGGGCTCGGCACCTGGCGCATGGGCGAAGCACGGTCTTCGCACGCCGCCGATGTGGCGGCCGTGCGGCAGGCGCTCGAACTTGGCTACCGGCTGATCGACACGGCCGAGATGTACGGTGACGGCGGCGCCGAGCGTGTGGCCGGGGAAGCGCTCCGCGAGGCTGAGCGGGCTGGCACGGTCCGGCGGGAGGACGTGTTCCTGGTCACGAAGGTCCTGCCGACCAACGCCAGCCGCAAGGCGACGGTCGCGGCGTGCGAGTGCAGCCTGGAGCGGTTGGGCGTGGATCACGTCGACCTCTACCTCCTGCACTGGCGCGGCGGCCATCCGCTGAGCGAGACGGTCGCGGCGTTCGAGGCGCTCCGCGAGCGCGGCCGGATCCGCGCGTGGGGCGTCAGCAACTTCGACGTCGACGACATGGACGAACTGTGGAACGTGGCCGACGGGCCGCACTGCGTGGCGAATCAGGTCTACTACTCGGCCAGCGAGCGCGGCATCGAGTTCGACCTGCTGCCCGCGCAGCGCCGGCGTTCCGTGGCCACCATGGCGTATTGCCCGATCGACCAGGGCGCGCTCGCGTCGGATCCGACCCTCGCGGAGATCGGCGGCCGACTGGGAGTCAGCGCCGCGCAGGTCGCGCTCGCGTGGGTCCTGCGCCAGCCGGACGTGATCGCGATCCCGAAGGCCGGACACGAGAGGCACCTGCGCGAGAACCTCGCGGCCGCGGCTCTCGAACTGACGGACCGGGATCTGAAGGCCGTCGACGCGCGCTTCGCGCCTCCCAAGCGCAAGCGGCGGCTGGCGATGACCTGATCGTTGGCGTCCCACGGGGTGCTTCGCGGGCCGGCGAGCCTGGGCATCGCGCTTCGTCGAACTCGATCGAACTCCGAGAGAGCCTGTGTCCAGCGCCTGAGCGAGCGGTGGTGCGTGTGGCTCGGGCGCATACGCGCCGTCTGCCACAATTTCACCTATCGCTCAGGCCGACTTCACGCCATCCCCCATGCACCCGTTCCACCTCGCCTTTCCCGTCGCGTCCCTCGAATCCGCGCGCAGGTTCTACGGCGGCCTGCTCGGCTGTCCGGAAGGGCGGTCGTCCGACGCCTGGATCGACTTCAACCTGTATGGCCACCAGATCGTCGCGCACCTCGCGCCGGACGAGGTCGGCCACCGCCGCACCAGCGAGGTCGACGGCGACGACGTGCCGGTGCGGCACTTCGGCGTCGTGCTGTCGCTGCAGGAGTGGGACGCGCTCGCGCGCCGCCTGCGCGACCAGGGCGTGAAGTTCATCATCGAGCCGCACATCCGGTTCAAGGGCGAGGTCGGCGAGCAGGCGACGATGTTCTTCCTCGACCCGAGCGGCAACGCCCTCGAGTTCAAGGCTTTCGCCGATCCGTCGCGCCTGTTCGCCAAGTAGCGCCTGCCGTGGCGCTCGTGCACGCGATCAGCGGCCCACGCCGAGCAGGAACAGCGTGAACGGCGTCGTGACCGCCGCCAGCAGCGTCGACAGCAGCATGCTGGTGGCCACCGGACCCTCGATCGCGTTGAACTCGCGCGCCATCAGGTAGACGTTGATGCCGACCGGCAGCGCGGCCAGCAGCACGACCGCCTGCGTCTCGAGCGGCGGCAGGCCCACCGCCCACGCGATGGCCCACACCGCCAGCGGCTGGCCGACGAGCTTCATCGCCGTGATGCCCGTCGCGATCCGCCAGCCGCTTCTCACGCCGTACTGCGCGAGGCCCATGCCGAGCACGACGAGCGACAGCGGAATCGCCGGCTGTGCCAGCAGCGCGAGCGGCACGTCGACGAACGCGGGCAGGGTCCAGCCGGTGAGCCCGAACGCCGCGCCGGCGAGGATCGACGCGACGATCGGGTTCGTCAGCACGCTCCGCACCGTGTTGCCGAACCCCTTGAGCGACAGTTCGCCGTGGCGGGCCCACTCGACCGACACGGTGGCGAGCATCCACAGCGTCAGCGAGTTGAACACGAGCACGAGGCCGATCGACGGCATTGCCGCCGCGCCGAGCGCCGCCTTGGCGAGCGGGATGCCGAGGAACACGTTGTTCGAGAAGATCCCGCCGAGGGCGAACACCGACTGGCCGACGCCGTCGAGCCGGTAAGCGAGCAGGCCGGCCAGGCGCGCCACCGCGAACACCACGAAACAGCCGCCGAAGAACGCGACGAGCACGCGCGCATCGACCGGCGGAAGCTTCGACAGGTCGCTCATCAGCCGGAACAGCAGCGCCGGCAGCGGCACGGCGAAGAGGAACTTCGACAGCGCCTCGCTGTACGAGACCGGCCACCGCCCGGAAATCCCGATGAGGTAGCCCACGAGCACGAGCGCGAACAGCGGCGCGGACAGCTCGACGAGTTGCAGAAAGGCGTTCACGGCGTGCGGGAGCGAAGTCCGGCGCAGTGTAGGGCCGCGGGTCGGTGCGACCGGAACGATGGATGCCGCGGGTCCGTGGTCCATGCGAGGCGCGCGACACGGCCGAACGGGCCTGCTTCCGTGCTCGTCCGCACCATTCCGCCTCGACGCAGTCCGCCCATTTGGAGCATCCTTGGCTACAGCCGTTCTGGATCCGGGGGCGAAGTGCGTGCACTGGTGCAGCGGGCCTATGGGCCGGTCGAGACGAGCGTGGGAGTCGAGGAGTTGCGCCTTCCCAGGCCGGCCGGCCAGAACGTCTGCGTGCGCGTGCGCTACGCCGGCATCAACCCGCTGGACTGGAAGCTGGTCGAGGGACACTTCAAGTGGATGTCGAAGGCGCGGCCGCCCTGCGGGGTCGGGTTCGACCTCGCCGGCGAGGTGCATGACGCCGGCCGCGGCGCCGCTCGGTTCGCGCATGGCACGCGCGTCGCCGGCCTGATCCCGGCGTTCCAGCGCCGACCCGGATCGATCGCGGAATACGCGCTGGTGCCCGCGCACCTGCTCGTCGTGGTGCCGGACCAGGTCCCGCTCGACCAGGCCGCCGCGCTCCCGGTCGCCGGGCTCTCCGCCCTGCAGATGTGTCGGATGACGAAGATCGGCCCCGGTGCGCGCGTGCTGGTTCACGGCGCGTCGGGCGGTGTCGGGCACCTCGCGGTGCAGATCGCGCGCAACCTCGGCGGAACGGTGACCGCGACCGGCAGCGTGGCCAGCCACCCGCTCCTGCAGTCCCTCGGCCCGGGCCGCGTGGTCGATCGCTCCTCGTCCGCGGCCACCTGGGGCGGCCCCTTCGACGCAGTGCTCGACTGCGCGACGACCCTGACGCCATCCGACCTGAAGATCCTGCTCGCGCCCGACGGCCACTATGTCGCCACCACGCCGCGCTTTCCGCAGGTCATCGTGGATACCGTGCTCAACCTGCTCCGGCGCGGCCAGCGTCAGGTGCTGATGCTGAAGCTGGACGGCACCGATCTCGAAGCGCTGATGCAGCAGGCCGCCGCCGGCAGCCTGAGGGTCGTGGTCGAGCGCGTGTTCTCGCTGGGCGACGCGGCGCAGGCGCTGGCCCGCTCCCGCGCGGGTCACGTGCGCGGCAAGCTGGTCGTGTCGATGGACGAGTTCGGGTGAACAGCGACCCGCCGCGCCAGACGCTGCCTGCCGGCTTCAGGAGGCCGACGCCGGGCGCGCGTCGGGAGCCAGGCCGGTCGTGTCGTCATCGGGTTTCGGCAGCACGCGCGTCGCCCGGATGATCGGCTGGCGCCACGCCGCGAACGCCAGGACGAGTGCCGTCGCACCCGCGAACACGAGCGCCGCCCGCAAGCCCGCGTGCTCGCCCAGCCAGCCTCCGATCAGCGCACCGGGTCCGGCCGGGAGCAGGATCAGCCAGCGCATCGTGCTCGTCATGCGACCGAGCATCGGCGCCGGCGTCACGGCCTGGCGCAACGCGAGGAAGTTGATGAACAGGAACACCGCACCGATGCCGAACATGAACAGCATCAGGGCGAAGCCCGCGATTCCGAAGGCGTTCGCCGGCATCGCCGCCAGCAGCAGCCAGCCCAATCCGCATACCGCGAAACCGGCCACGAGCGCCGGCCCGGGCCCGATGCGGCGCGCGAAGCGGTGGCCGACGATGCTGGCGGCAATCGTGCCGATGCCGAGCGCCACGTAGCTGAGGCCGACCGCCCGCTCGGACAGCCCGAGCACGCGGGTCGCGAACAGGATCTGCACGACGAGCGCGGCGTGGTGGCACATCTGCCAGACGCCGACCGCGACCGCCATCGTCACCAGCAGCCGGTTGCCGCGCACGAAGTTCAGCCCGTCGCGCATCGCTGGCCAGAACGGATGGCGAACCGGCTCGACGTGCTCCCGCACCCGCAGGCCGCGCAGGATCGAGGCCGAGACGATCAGCAGCACCGCGTCGGCGATCAGAGCCAGCGGCGCGCCGGCGAGCTTGATCAGCACGCCCGCCGCGCCCGGCCCGGCCACTTCGGCCGTCGAGGAGGCGAGGGCGTTCTTCGCGTGCGCCTCCACCAGCCGCTCGCGCGGCACCACCTGGGTCAGGACGATCTGCGCGGCGCTGCCCGCCGTGGTGTTGACCGTTCCGATCAGGAAGCCGACGAAGTACAGCCACTCCATCGTCAACCCGCCTATCCACCACGCCAGCGGGACAGTCGCGACGGCGAACGCGATGAAGATCTCGCCGTACACGTACACGGGCAGCTTGCGCACGCGATCGAGCCACACGCCCGAAGGCAGCGAGAACAGCACGAACGGCACGATCTCCATCGCCGTCAGGATGCCCATCTGCGTTGGCGTGGCGTGCAGCAGCACGGCCGCCGTCAGCGGCAGGGCGAGCATGGTCACCTGCGCGCCGAAGGAGGCGGTCAGGATCGAGATCCACAGGCGCCGGTACACGGCGTCGCGCAACAGATCGTTGGGGGCCAGGGTCAGCCGTGCGCGGGCTTGGCGAAAGACCTCGGCCGCATCGACGGCGGTCATCGCTGCAACTGCTTTGTGAAGTCGTGCCGGAACGGGCGGGCACAGGCGTCGCCGACATCGACGACGAGGGGGAGGCGATGTTAGCGGCGGGATCGTGCCCGCTCCAGCAAAACAGGACGGAATGGGCGTACCGTGGCGCGAAGGCATCACGACGGCGGCGCAGGCGCGAGCGCGAAGCCTGCCGGGCGCCCTGCCTGCCGATCGAACACCCAACCCAGCGACGACCCTTCCCGTGAAGCGAGACAAGACCCCGTGCGTGATCTGCGTCGGCGGATCCGCGACCATCGACCACATCTTTCTCGTCGACGAAGTGAAGCTGCCGTCCGCGAAGATCACGGCGCGCGACTTCATCGAGACGGGCGGCGGCATGGGCGCCAACGCGGCGGTCGCAGTACAACGCCTCGGCGGCCGGGCGATCTACTGGGGCCGCGTCGGCGACGACCAGACCGGGGATGAAGTCCTGTGGCTGCTGACGCACGAAGGCATCGACGTGTCCGGGGTGCGCCGGCTCGCGGGATTCCGGACCAAGATCGCGAGCATCCTGATCGACTCGCACGGCGAGCGCCTGGCCGTCTCGGCGCAGCCCCAGGGATATCCGCCCGACGCCTCATGGCTGCCGGTCGAGCGGGTGGCCGAGGCAGACGCCGTGCTGGCCGACACCCGCTGGCCGACGGGTGCGCAGCGGCTGTTCGAAGCGGCGGCGCAGCGCAACCTGTCGAGCGTGTTCGACGGCGACGGCGGCGATCCGCCGCAGGTCCTGGGCACCGCGCAGCAGTGCACGCACCCGTTCTTCTCCCAGCCGATGCTTGCGAGCTTCGGCTACGGATCGCCCGAACAAGCGCTTCCCCGAGTGTTCGGCGGCCGCAATGCGGTGACCGGCGTGACGCTCGGCTCCGCCGGCGTGATGTGGTTCGACGGTGACCGGATGCACACCATGGCGTCACCCCGCGTCAAGGCGGTCGACACGCTGGCGGCCGGCGACACCTGGCATGGCGCGATGGCCCTCGCGCTGGCCGAAGGCCGCGAAACGCGGCAGGCGATCGAGTTCGCGTCGGCCGTTGCGGCGCTGAAGTGCACGCGGTTCGGCGGCCGCGCGAGCATCCCGCGGCGGGAGGAATTCGAGCGGTGGTGGGCGGAGCAGCGCGGGGCCGCCGCTCCCGTTCAGGTCACGGAGTGAGTTCGCTCTCGGCCACCGGCGTCGGCGGCACCCGAACCATCACCCGGCCACGGCCCTTGCGCTTGGCAAGCAGCGCGCAATGGTCGGCGGCGTTCAGCAGGGTTTCGGCGTTGCCGGGCGTCGTCGTCGACTCGGCGATGCCGACGGAAAAGCTGGCGCCGGTCAGCAGCTTTCCGCCGAGGTCGAAACGCATCGCGCGCCATGCCCTGAGAATCTGCTCGAGCTTGGCCCGCGCGACGAGTGCCGAGGTGCGAGGCATCAGCACGCAGAACTCCTCGCCGCCATAGCGGCACGCGATGTCGCTGCGGCGCATGCGCGCCCGCAGCAGCTTGCCGAAGGTCGCCAGCACGCGATCGCCGGCGGCGTGGCCGTATTCGTCGTTGACTTCCTTGAAGTGGTCCAGGTCGATCACCGCCACAGCGAGCGGCTCGTCGTGCCGCTGCGCGAGCGCCAGCAGCGGCGGCAGTACGTCGTTCAGGTAGCGGCGGTTGTAGAGGCCGGTCAGGAAGTCGCGCACCGCCTGGTCCTGCAGGGCCGCCTGCAGGGACTCGACCTCGCGCACCTTCTGCGACAGCTTGCCGTTGATCTCCTCGAGCTCGGCCTTCGCCCGCTCGCTCGCCCGCCGCCGCGCCTCGCTCTCGTCGCGCTGCTTTTGCAGTCGCAGCAGTTCGGTCTGCAGGGAGGCCGCCTGATAGCGGCCCTTCGAAGCCATCAGCGCCCGGTCCTGATGCAGCGACTGCCAGTGCCGCAGGTCCACCAGCGCGCGTTCGGCGTCTCCGCAGGCCTCCAGGGCGGCCGCGCGAGTCTGGAAGAACAGGCAGCGCGCGCGCAGCGTCAGGGCTTCCGCCGGCAGCGGCTCCGCCCCGTCGAGCACGGCGATCGCCGCTTCCATTTCTCCCCGCGTGCGCAGCACCTCCGCACGCGCGATGATCAGCGCGAGCGCTTCTTCGGCAAGCGTCTCCTCGGTGACCGCTGTCTCGGCGGTTTCGCACAGGCGGGCCGCCTCTTCGATACGGCCCGCGCGCAACGTCGCGAGGGCCATCACCGCGCAGGCTTCCACGCTGTCCGCGCGCGCCGTTTCGCCGAGCAGTTCCGACAGGCGCGCCACCTCGTCCATCGCCTCGTCCGGCCGGTCGAGGTCGATCAGGCAGAGCACACGGTTCAGCAGCAGCACCCCGAGCAGGTGCTTGTTCGACATGCGCCGGCAGCGCTCGATGCCTTCGTCGATGTACTTCAGCGCCTCGTAGTAGTCGCCGAGTTGCAGCAACTCGTGGGCGAGATTGCAGAGCAGGACGACATCGAAGCCGTGTCCGCGCGACGCGTGCGATTCGCGCAGCGCCTGGTAGAGGTACGCAAACGCCTCGGGCGAGTCGCCACGGGACGAATAGCAACCCGCGATGACGTTCAACATCATGCAGCGCTCTTCGGCGTTCAGCACCTGCATGCCCTCGTTGCGCAGGGCCATCACGCGGCTGAGCGGCTCCAGCACCTGGCCCTGGCGCCAGTGGCAGCGCGCCTGGGCCACCTGCGCCATGATTTCACCGCGGCGATCGCCGCAGGAGTTGAAGCAGCCCTGGGCGGCCTTCAGTTCGACCAACGCTTCTGTTGGGGACTCGTAGCGAAGCCGGTAGTGCCCCAGCGTCAGGCGCGCCCAGCCTTCGGCCTCGACGTCGCCGCGGGCAAGCGCCCGAACGAGGGCTTGGTCGGCGAGCGCCTGGGAACGCGCCGAGTCGGCGTACTGGAGTTTCCACGCCCGACGGGCGCAACGAAGCGCCGCCGTGGCTGGGTGCCTGGAGCGAGAGGACATCCGCGCATTCTTTTGGCCCGCACCCGGCCAGTCAAGCTGCAAAAGACCCACTTTTCCGGTTCGCGGCGGGGCGTTGATTCCCTCAAGTCGCCGTTTCGGCCTGCGCCAGGGCGTCGGCGAGCACTTCCGGAGGCTGGGCACCGGACACCGCCACGCGGTGGTTGAAGATGAAGAACGGGACCCCGCCGATCCCCATCGACCGCATCCGGGCGTCCGCTTCCGCCATCTCCTCGCGACCCGCCGCGGACTCGAGGTGAGCACGGGCCGCCTCGGGATCGCAGCCGGACTCGCCCGCGAGCCGGGCGAGTTCGTGGACGACGCCGATGTCCACGCCCTCCGTGAAGTACGCCCGGAACAACCGCTCGATGAGCCGATCGGCGCTCGCCGGCGCCACCGCCTGCGCCCAGGCGATCAGCCGGTGAGCGTCGCTCGTGTTGGGCTGCCGATCGATCTTCTCGAACTGGAACGGAATGCCAACCTCACGGCCAGCCGCTTCGACCCGCGCATAGACATCACGTGCGCGCTCCGGTCCGCCGAACTTCTCTTCCAGATACGAGCGCCGGTCGATACCGCCCGCCGGAATGTCCGGATTGAGCTGGAACGGATGCCAGCGGACGGACGGCGCCGGCCCTGCGCGCGTGGCCAGGGCGGTCTCCAGGCGCCGCTTGCCGATGTAGCACCACGGGCAGACGACGTCGGAAACGACGTCGATCGTCATCGCCGGAGATACACCGTCCGTGCCCGCCGGATCCGTTGCGCTCATCGATGCACCTGTGCTGCTCGCTTTGCCAGGGACGCCTCTCTTCACGGTCAGGAGCGCCATCCGCGCCCTATTGTGGCCCGCACGGGAGCGCGAGGCCAGCCTGGACGGCGCGGCCTCGCGCGGAGGTCAGCCCACGAAGATCAGGTAGATCCCGAGCCCGACCATCACCAGCCCGCTGATCAGCTTCAGCACGCGGCCTTCCTTCTCCTGCAGCCGGTGCCGGCTCAGCATGATCACGCCGATCGACAGAATGATGATGTCGTCGAGCATGTACGCGGCGATGTAGAGAAGCATGTAGCCGTAGTAGCTAGCCGTCGGCAGCTCATGCAGCGTCAGGATCCGCGTGAACAGCGCCGGGAAGCCCGACGTGCACATGAACTCGACGACCTGGACCAGCACGGCCAGCACGGCCGCCCCCACGATCGCCGCCGTCATCGTCGGGGCGTGCAGCAGTCCCCGCATGCGGCTGTAGATCCCCGGCTTTGCGCTCTCCGGAATCGACAGCGAGATGCCACGACCGAATGCGACGACGTCCTTCAGGTTGATCAGGCCCGCGGCGATCGCGATGGCCGCGACGACCAGCGTGACCGCGCGCGACACGCCGATCAGCAGGAACAGGTTCAGCCACGCCGCCATGAAGATGAAGTAGGCGATCCCTTCCACGAGCACGAAGGTGCCGGCGATGGCGATCATCCGCTTGCGGTCGTTCAGCGGCGCGAGCAGCGAGATCATCAGCAGCAGCACCCACATCGAACACGGATTGAAGCCGTCGAGCAGGCCCATCGTCACGGTGAACGCGGGCAATCCGACGTCGGCAAGCGTGATCGTCCGGCCTAAGAGCGTGATCGCGAACTCCTTGTCGGCGGCGTCCGGCCCTTTCGGGCAGGCGAGCGACTCCTCGGCGTCGCAGGTGCCGGCCGCGTCGGCCGGCGCCCCGGCGCGCCGGCCGTCCAGCGCAGAGCGGATCAGCGCGTCCGTGCTCGCCTCGGGCGAGAAGCCGACGATCAACTGGCCGCGAACGTGGATCGCGGGCACGCGCACCGTGCCGGTGTTGGTCTGCTGCGCCAGTTCCTTCAGCCGTTCGAGCGCCGCCGGCTCCTTCTGCACGTCGCGGATCACGATCGACAACGCTGGCCGTTCCTTCTGCAATTGCGCCAGGAACTCTTCGGCCTTGGCGCAGTGCGGGCAGCCCTCCCGCACGAAGGCCTCGATCCCGGTCGCGTCGGCGGCCGGTCCGGGCGGGGCGTCGGCCGCATGGGCCGGAGCGACAAGAAGAGCAAGGAGCAGGAAGCGGAGGAACCAGCCTGCGACGGCGAGGGGGGAAAGCGTCACCTGGATCTCGTGTTCTTCGTATGGACAGTGGCAGTCTCGACCGACGCGCGCGCCCGGACCCTGCGCTATCTCAGAAGCGCCGCCGCGGTCGGCTTGCACCGGATCAAACGTGTACGCGGAAAGCGACAACACACGGCCGCATCCTCGGGTTTCCCCGATGCAGCGGCCGCGTACCGAGGCGCAGCGGGCCGACCGACGGCCTCCCCGGAACACGCGAGGCCCCGGGATCGCGCGAGGCCGATGAAAGATGCGCGGGCCGAAACCGGCGCTTCTTTGTCGCTTACGCAGAGTTAAGGTCGCGGGAGACTGTTAATCCGCTTCGCCACGGTCGGCGCGACCCGCCACTCCCGCGTTAAGGTCTGGCAAGCATCGAGAGGACAACATGAAACGTATCGCGATTGCCGCCCTGCTCACCGTCGCCAGCTCCGTGGCCCTCGCCGCGGACGTCGGCGTGTCGATCAGCGTGGGCCAGCCCGGCTTCTACGGCCGCATCGACGTCGGCAACGCACCGCCGCCGGTGCTCGTCTATCCGCAGCCCGTCATGATCCAGCAGGTACGCGGCGTCCAGCCCGTCTACCTGCACGTCCCGCCCGGACACGCGAAGAACTGGCGCAAGCACTGCAGCAGGTACAGCGCGTGCGCGCAGCCGGTCTACTTCGTGAAGGACGACTGGTACAACACGGTGTATGTGCCCCACTACCAGTCCGAGAAGGGCCAAGGCAACGGCAAGGGCCACGGCAAGGGCCACGGCAAGGGCAAGGACTAACCGCCGCTCTTCGCGCCCCGGCCGTCGCGGCCCGGGCGTGCCGTCCGCTTCATCATCGCCGGCGCCCGGCGGTGTAGCGTCTGTTTCGTTGCGATCGCTTCGGCTCGCTCGATGACGCCACCGCCGCCCTGCTTTCCCTGCACATCGCGCCGCCAGGCGCTCGGCGCGCTCGCGGCACTCGGTGCCGCGGCATCGCTGCCCTTGTCCGCGATCGGCCAGACGACGTCTGAGAAGCCGCTCTCCCGCCCGGTCCCATCGTCCAATGAACCTATGCCGGCCGTCGGGCTCGGCTCCTGGATCACCTTCAACGTCGGCAACGACCGCGCGTTGCGTGAACAGTGCACGGCGGTCATGCGCGCCTTCTTCGAGGCCGGGGGCCGCCTCATCGACTCCTCGCCGATGTACGGATCGTCGCAGGACGTGATCGGCGACGGCCTCGCGCGACTGGGCCACCCGCGCGCGCTGTTCGCGGCCGACAAGGTTTGGATCGGCTCCGGCGCGCTCGGTCCGGAGCAGATCGAGACCTCGCGGCAGCGCTGGCGCGTGGCGCGCTTCGACCTGCTTCAGGTCCACAACCTGCTGGCCTGGCAGGAGCACCTGCCGACACTGATGGCGATGAAGGCCGAGGGCCGCCTGCGCTATGTCGGCATCACGACTTCCGAAGGGCGACGGCACCGCGAGTTCGAGCAGGTCATGCGCGAGCATCCGCTCGACTTCGTGCAGTTCAGCTACAACGCGCTGGACCGCGAGGCCGAGGCGAGGCTGCTCCCCCTCGCGCGCGAGCGCCGCATCGCCGTCATCGTGAACCGTCCGTTCCGCCGGGGCGACCTCACGCGCGCGCTGGCGCGCCAGCCGCTGCCGGCCTGGGCCGCCGAGATCGGCTGCTCCACCTGGGCCCAGGTGCTGCTCAAGTTCATCCTCGCCCACCCGGCGGTGACGTGCGCGATCCCGGCGACGTCGAGCGTCGAACACGTGCGCGAGAACCTCGCCGCCGCGCGCGGCCCGCTGCCGGACGCCGCGATGCTCAAGCGCATCGTCGCCCAGGTCGAGAAGTTCGCGTGATGTCCGAGTGGTGGACCTACCGGCCGTCGGACTTCCTGTTGTTCGCGCCGCGCACGTACTACCGCCTCGTCGAGGCGTACAACGTCGAGTCGTGGCCGTGGCAGGCCGTCGCGATCGCGGCAGCGCTGGCGCTGGTCGCCCTTGCCTGGCGCCGCGCGCGACACGCCGGGCGCGTCGTCGCGCTCGTCCTTGCGTTCGCGTGGGGCGCCGTCGCCTGGCGTTTCCACTGGGAACGCTACGCGACGATCAACTGGGCCGCGGTGTACTTCGCCGGCGCGTTCGCGCTGCAGGCGGCGCTTCTCGCCTGGATCGGGCTGGTCGGCGGCCTCGACTACGGTGGCACGTCGCGACGGCGCCGCTATGCGGGCCTCGCGCTCATCGTCGCCGCGCTCGCGGTGCTGCCCTTGGCGGCGCTGGCGGCCGGTCGGCCGTGGCGGCAACTCGAAATCGCCGGGCTCTCGCCCGACCCGACCGCGATCCTCACGCTCGGGTTGCTTCTGGTCGCTCGTCGCGCGCACTGGGCCTTGTATGTCGTGCCGGTCCTGTGGTGCGTGGCGTCGGGACTGACGCTGTGGACGATGAAGGCGCCCGACGCGTTCATTCCGCTGCTCGCCGCCCTCGTGGCCGCGGCCGCCGTCGTCAGCCTGCGGCTGCGCGGCAGGTGATGGCGCGATCGCCGGACGCCGCACCGCGCACACCCGATCGGCCAGCCCTGCGCACTTGCACAGAATTGCACGGAGTCGTTGCACCGCAAGGGCGATCCACCCGTCCCGAGCGCGGATTCGTCGCAGGCCGATGACATCGGCGGCCGATCCGCCTATCGTCGCCGTTCCGTTTCGGAAGCACGGAGGCGACATGGCAACGAGCCCACGGTCGGCAACGACTCGACGCAGCGCCGGAAGCAAGGCAGTCCGTCGATCTCCGTCGAAGGTCACGCGTCGGATCGCCGTGCTGGTCGCCACGCGCAAGGGCGCGTGGGTCTTCCGCGCGGATCCATCGCGCCGAAGCTGGCGCGCCGACGGCCCGCACTTCCTCGGCCACGTCATTCACCACCTGGTCCTCGATCCGCGCGATGGCCGCACGCTGCTCGCCGCCGCGAAGACCGGGCACCTCGGGCCCACCATCTTCCGCTCCACCGACCTCGGCAAGACTTGGAAGGAAGCGAAGCAGCCGCCGGCGTTCACGAAGAAGGCCGACGGCAGCGGCCGCAGCGTCGATCACACGTTCTGGCTGACGCCGGCGCATGCGAGCGAACCCGGCGCCTGGTACGCCGGCACGTCGCCGCAAGGCCTGTTCCGGTCGGACGACGGCGGCGTCACCTGGTCGTCCGCGTCCCCGATCAACGACGACCCGAAGTACATCGAGTGGATGGGCACGGTGCAGGACGGCACGCCGGACGGCCCGAAGATGCACTCGATCATCGTCGACCCGCGCGATCCGAAGCACCTCTACTTCGCGATGTCGAGCGGCGGCGTGCACGAGTCCACCGACGGCGGGCGGACCTTCCGGCTGCTGATCGACGGGCTCGAAGTCGTCGGAGGCTTCTCGCGCGACGTGCCGACGTTCCACGACCCGCATTGCGTGCGGCTGTGCCCCGGCAACCCGGATCGCCTCTACCAGCAGAACCACTGCGGCATCTACCGCATCGACCGGCCGTCCAACGCCTGGGTGCGGATCGGCAAGGCGATGCCGAAGAAGGTCGGCGACGTCGGCTTCACGATGGTCGTGCATCCGCGCGACGACAACGTCGCGTGGGTAATGCCGATGGACGGCACCAGCGTGTGGCCGCGCACCAGCCCGGGCGGCACCCCGGCGGTGTACGCGACCCGCAACGGCGGCAGGACGTGGCACCGCCAGGCGGAAGGCCTGCCGCAGCAGCAGGCGTGGTGGACCGTTAAGCGGCAGGCCATGTCGCGCGATGCGCGCGATCCGGTCGGCCTCTACTTCGGCACGACGAGCGGCGAGCTGTGGATGAGCCGCGACGAGGGCGCACGCTGGAATTGCATCGCGCGCCACCTTCCGGAGATCTACGCGGTGGAGGCCGTGGAACTCGCCTGAACGCGCGGCGCCGATGAAAGTCCTGATCCCGAGTCCGCTGCTGTCGTACACCGGCCGCGCGTGGGTGGACGCAAACGGCGCCACGTTGGGCGAACTGCTCGCGGACCTGGATCGCCAGTACCCGGGCATCCGCTTCCGCATGATCGACGAGCAGGACCGTATGCG
>Ga0209253_10000604_pt1 | contig 31282 bp, 29 predicted proteins | sample FrelakmetBRP12BR_FD_187145 | JGI IMG/M metagenome (GOLD analysis project Ga0209253, IMG submission 187145) | Freshwater lake sediment microbial communities from the University of Notre Dame, USA, for methane emissions studies - BRP12 BR (SPAdes)... | ecosystem: Environmental > Aquatic >... | reverse complement strand
GCCATGCGCCGGCTGACCCGGAAGAGCGGATACGTCGAGGTCAAGACGCCGCTGCTCTTCGACAAGAAGCTCTGGGAGACCTCGGGCCACTGGGGCAAGTACCGCGAGAACATGTTCCTCGTGGTGGACAGCGAGACCGACGAGAAGCTGCCGCTCGAGGATCGCTGCACGCAGTCGCTCAAGCCCATGAACTGCCCGTCGCACCACCTGCTCTACGCCATGCAGAGGCGGAGCTACCGCGAGCTCCCCATCCGCTACCACACCCAGGACGTGCTCCACCGCAACGAGGCCTCGGGGACGCTCTCCGGGCTCACCCGGGTGCGCCAGTTCCAGCAGGACGACGCTCACATCTACCTGGCCGAGTCGCAGATCGTCGAGGAGGTCCGCTCGCTGGTCCGGCAGATCGACACCGTCTACAAGGCCATGGGGCTCGAGTACACGGCCAAGTTCTCCACGCGACCCGCGGTCAAGCTGGGCGACGACCTCACCTGGGACCGTGCCGAGGCGGCGCTCCAGGTGGCGCTCGAGGCCGTGGGCCTTCCCTTCGAGGTGAAGCCGGGGGAGGGGGCCTTCTACGGCCCCAAGATCGACTTCGACGTCACCGACTCCATCGGCCGCAAGTGGCAGCTCGCCACCATCCAGCTCGACTACCTGGCGCCCGAGCGCTTCGAGCTGTCCTACGTGGGGAACGACAACGCCGAGCACCGTCCCGTGGTGATCCACCGGGCCATCTACGGCTCGTTCGAGCGCTTCATGGCCATCCTCACCGAGCACTTCGCCGGCGCCTTCCCGACCTGGCTCGCCCCGGTGCAGGCCCGGGTGATCACGGTGTCCGATCGCTTCAACGACTGGGCGGCCGAGGTGGCGGCGCGGCTCGACGCCGAGGGCTTCCGGGTCGAGCTCGACCACACCAGCGAGACGCTGGGCGCGAAGATCCGCGACGCCCAGATGCAGAAGATCCCCTTCACCCTGGTGGTGGGCGAGAAGGAGGTCGAGGCCAGGGGGGTATCGCCACGACGCCGCGGCGGCGAGGATCTCAAGGCCATGCCCCTCGACGCGTTCGTGGAGCTGCTCCGCAAGGAAGGCGCGCCGCCTTACTGAGGCGGCTCCCCGCGGCGGTTCCCGTGGAACCGCCGCTCGTTGACACGGGCGAGCGATTTCCCTACATTGCTTGTCCCTTGTCTTTCGTACGCAGAGAGCAGCGACTTCTTCGCCCGGCGGGAGAGGACTCCCGGCGAGGCTGAACCCTCTGCCGCGACCTCTTCCGCCGAACTGGCTGGAGGGGTCGATCTCGATGGCGAGTTCGCTCCTCTGGCCCCGAACCGGAGCCCGAGAAACCGCCATGTCGAGCCACAACAAAAAGCCCGCCGCCGTCCCCGCCCGTCCCCCCGAGCGCGTCGTGGTGTTCGACACCACCCTTCGAGACGGGGAGCAGAGCCCCGGCTTCTCCATGAACCTGGGGCAGAAGCTCCGGGTGGCCCGGGCCCTCCAGGAACTGGGCGTCGACGTCATCGAGGCCGGCTTCGCCGCGGCCTCGCCGGGCGACCTCGAGGCCATCCAGGGCGTCTCCCGTCAGATCGAGGGGCCCATCATCTGCAGCCTGTCGCGCTGCACGCGCGGCGACATCGAGGCCTCCTGGAAGGCGCTGAAGGACGCGCCCCGCCGCCGCTGCCACGTCTTTCTCGCCACCAGCCCCATCCACCGCGACTTCAAGCTCAAGATGGCCAAGGACGAGATCGTCCGGCGCGCCGTCGAGGGCGTGAAGATGGCCCGCGAGAAGTTCGACGACGTCGAGTTCTCCACCGAGGACGCGGCCCGCACCGAGTTCGAGTTCCTGGCCGAGGTGGTCGAGGCCACCATCGCGGCCGGGGCCACCACGCTCAACATCCCCGACACGGTGGGCTACGCGCTGCCTTCCACCTACGCCGAGACGCTGTCGTACCTGCGCCGGAACGTGCGAGGCATCGACAAGGTGGTCATCTCGGTGCACTGCCACAACGACCTGGGACTCGCGGTGGCCAACAGCCTGGCCGGCGTGCAGGTGGGCGCCCGGCAGGTCGAGTGCACGCTGAACGGCATCGGCGAGCGGGCCGGGAACGCCTCCCTCGAGGAGGTGGTCATGGCCCTCAAGACCCGCGCCGACGTCTTCGGGGTCACCACCGGCATCCACACCGAGAAGCTCTACCCGGCCAGCAAGATGGTCCAGCAGGTGACCGGCAACCCGGTGCAGCGCAACAAGGCCATCGTGGGGCAGAACGCCTTCGCCCACGAGGCCGGAATCCACCAGCACGGCATGCTCACCCACCGTGAAACCTACGAGATCATGCGCCCGGAGGAGGTCGGCTTCACCAAGTCGCAGATGGTGCTGGGCAAGCACTCGGGGCGGCACGCCCTGAAGATGCGGCTGGTCGAGCTGGGCTACCGGCTCAGCGACGAGCAGCTCGACCGGGTCTTCACCGACTTCAAGATGCTGGCCGACAAGAAGAAGGAGATCTACGACGCGGACCTGGAGGCCCTGGTGATCCACGGCCAGCTCCTCAAGGGGCAGGCCATCTGGGAGCTGGCGGCGCTCTCCACCACCTCGGGCACGGGCACGCTGCCGGCGGCATCCATCTCGCTCATCAAGTCGGGCGGGGAGCGCTTCCAGGATGCCTCGGCCGGCGACGGTCCCGTCGACGCGGTGTTCAAGGCCATCGAGAAGATCACCGGCGTCGAGGTCCGCCTGCGCGACTACCGGATCCAGTCCGTCACCGTGGGCGAGGACGCCCAGGGCGAGGTGAGCCTGGAGGTGGAGCACGAGACCGGCGTGTACCGCGGCCGCGCGCTCTCCACCGACGTCATCGAGGGCAGCGCCCAGGCCTTCCTCGACGTGGTGAACCGGATCGCGCTGCGCACCCGGCCCGAGGAAGTGGAGCAGGAAGAGAAGAGCGCGCTCGGGCGCGTCTAGCACCCAGGCCGCAACGACAGGAATGGCGAGAGGACAAATGGCCAAGGAAAAGACCACCGGAGCGAAGGCAGTGGTGAAGGCGCTGGAGGCCGAGGGCGTCGACTGGGTCTTCGGCGTGCCGGGCGGGGCGATCCTGCCCATCTACGACGCGCTCTTCGACTCCACCAAGGTGAAGCACGTGCTGGTTCGCCACGAGCAGACCGGCGCCCACGCGGCCGAGGGCTACGCCCACGCCACCGGCAAGGTGGGGGTCTGCTTCGGCACCTCCGGCCCGGGGGCGACGAACCTCGTCACCGGCATCGCCGACGCCTACATGGACTCGGTCCCCATGGTGGCCATCACCGGCAACGTGTCGTCGGCGCTGATCGGCAGCGACGCCTTCCAGGAGGCCGACATCACCGGCATCACCATGCCGATCACCAAGCACAACTGGCTGGTCACCGACGTGAAGGACCTCCCGCGCATCCTCAAGGAGGCCTTCTACATCGCCCGCACCGGGCGGCCGGGACCGGTGCTGGTGGACATCCCCAAGGACGTCCAGAACGCCGAGCTGGAGTTCGAGTACCCGGAGACCGTGAACATCCCCGGCTACCACCCGCCCGTGCGGGAGGAGCCGCGCCTCAAGGACGCGGCTGCCCTCATTCGCGCCTCGAGCCGTCCGGTCATCTACCTGGGCGGCGGCGTCCGGACGTCCAGCGCCTATGCGGAGGTGGAGGCGTTCGTCGAGCTGGTGGGTGCTCCGGTGGTGACCACGGTCCACGGCAAGGGGGCGCTCCCGGAGACCCATCCGCAGTGCCTGGGCATGTTCGGCATGCATGGCGCCAAGTTCGCGAACTACACGGTCCAGGACTCGGACCTGATCATCGCGCTGGGCGCCCGGTTCGACGATCGCGTCACCGGAAAGCTCTCGACCTTCGCGCCCGAGGCCAAGATCGTCCACCTGGACGTCGACCCGGCCGAGATCTCCAAGCTGGTGACCGCCACCGTGCCGCTGGTCGGCGACCTCAAGCTCCTCCTTCCCCAGCTCACCGAGGAGACCCGCAAGGCCTTCGCGGCCTCGGGGCGGGCCGAGATCGCTCCCTGGGTGAAGAAGGTCGCAGACTGGCGGGAGAAGCACCCGCTCCGCTACACGCCCCAGGGTGAAGATCACATCATGCCGCAGTACGTGATCGAGCAGATCTGGAAGAAGACCCAGGGCAAGGCGCTCGTCACCACCGGCGTCGGCGAGCACCAGATGTTCGCGGCCCAGTACTGGAAGACCACCCAGCCCCGCCAGTTCATCACCTCCGGCGGCCTGGGCACCATGGGGTTCTGTCTGCCGGCCGCCATCGGCGTCCAGCTCGGCAAGCCCGACGCGCTGGTCATCGGCATCGACGGAGACGGGTCCTTCCAGATGACGCTCCAGGATCTGGCCACCGCGGTGGATCTCAAGCTGAACATCAAGATCTTCATCCTGAACAACCTGTTCCTGGGAATGGTCCGCCAGTGGCAGGAGCTCTTCTACGACAACCGCTTCTCCGAGACGCCGCTCAGCGACCTGCCCGATCTGGTCAAGCTGGCCGACGCCTACAGCTGCCTGGGGCTGCGGGCGCGCAAGCCTTCCGAGCTCGACGCGGTGCTCGACCAGGCGCTCGCCCACCAGGGGGGGCCGGTCATCGTCGACATCCGCACCCGGCGCCAGGAGAAGGTCTTCCCCATGGTGCCGGCCGGGGCCCCGCTCAACGACATGATCGACGGCGAATAGGGGAAAGACATGGAACGCAACGAGACGATGCCCAGCACGAGCACCCACACCGTCAGCCTGCTCGTCGAGAACAAGCCGGGCGTGCTTCACCGCATCGCCGGCCTCTTCTCGCGGCGGGGCTACAACATCGCCAGCCTCACCGTGGGACCCACGGAGCGGCCCGAGTACTCCCGCATGACCATCGTGGTCCTCCTCTCCTCGAAGACGGTGGACCAGGTCGTCCGGCAGGTGCAGAAGCTCGTGCCGGTGGTCGAGGTGCGGGAGCTGTCGCCCGTGGACCTCATCGAGCGGGAGCTCATGCTGGTGAAGATCCGCACGCCGGAGAAGAACCACGCCGAGCTCCGGGCGCTGGCCGAGACCTACGAGGCCAAGATCGTGGACGTGTCGCCGGATGCGCTGGTCATCGAGGCCAGCGGCAACTCGGGCAAGCTCGACGCGCTGGAGGACCGGCTGGCGGGCTACGGTATCCAGGAGATCTGCCGCTCCGGGCGCATCGCGCTCGAGCGCGGCTTCAAGACGCTCGCACCGCCCCACCTCAAGTGAAGGGAAACGACATGGCGACCATCTACTACGACAAGGACGCGAAGCCGGAGCTGCTCAAGGCGAAGAAGGTTGCCGTGATCGGATACGGCAGCCAGGGGCACGCCCACGCACTCAACCTGAAGGACTCGGGCGTCGACGTCCGGGTCGGCCTGCACGCCGGCTCGAAGTCGCGGGCCAAGGCCGAGGGAGCCGGCCTCCGGGTGACGAGCGTGGCCGATGCGGCGCGCGAGGCCGACGTGATCATGGTGCTGCTCCCCGACCAGACCCAGAAGAAGGTCTACGACGAGGAGATCAAGCCGCATCTCACCAAGGGCAAGGCCCTCATGTTCGCCCACGGTTTCAACATCCACTTCGGGCAGATCCACCCGCCCAGCGACGTGGACGTGCTGCTGATCGCCCCCAAGGGCCCGGGCCACCTGGTGCGCCGCCAGTTCCAGGACGGGCGCGGGATTCCCTGCCTCATCGCCGTGCACCAGGACGCGACCGGCCAGGCCAAGGACATCGGCCTCGCCTACGCCCGGGCCGTCGGCGGCGGCCGGGCCGGGATCCTCGAGACCACCTTCAAGGAGGAGACGGAGACCGACCTCTTCGGCGAGCAGGCCGTCCTCTGCGGAGGTGCGGCCGCGCTCGTGAAGACCGGGTTCGAGGTGCTGGTCGAGGCCGGGTACCAGCCCGAGAGCGCCTACTTCGAGTGCCTCCACGAGCTGAAGCTCATCGTCGACCTCATGTACGAGGGAGGGCTGGCCTGGATGCGCCACTCCATCAGCGACACTGCCGAGTACGGGGACTTCACCCGCGGCCCGCGCGTGGTGAATCAGCAGACCAAGGACGAAATGCGCAAGATTCTCAAGGAGATCCAGGACGGAACCTTCGCGCGGGAGTTCATTGGCGAGCTCAACTCGGGCGGGAAGAAGTTCGAGGCGATGCGGGTGGCCGAGAAGGGGCATCCCATCGAGGCGGTAGGAAAGGAACTGCGAAACATGATGAGCTGGATCCGCGACGCCCGAAAGGATTCCTCGGACCCGAACGCGCGTTGACTTTCGATCGAATATCCTTATCCTTACGCGACTTTTCGTACCCCCCCTGACGGGAACACAGGAGACCGCCCATCAACGGCAAAGACCAGAGGACGAGCCGAGACGCGCGCACCAACCGCCGCATCAAGGCCCGAGAGGTGCGATGCATTGGCGCCGAGGGTGAGCAGCTCGGCATCCTGACGATCGAGCAGGCGTTGCGCACGGCCCAGGAAGGCGGCTTCGACCTCGTCGAGGTGAGCCCGCTGGCCAAGCCGCCCGTCTGCAAGATCATGGATTACGGGAAGTTCAAGTACACGGAGAAGAAGCAGCAGAACGAGGCGAAGAAGAAGCAGGTGGTGGTGCTGTTGAAGGAGGTCAAGCTTCGCCCCCGGACCGAGGCGCACGACTACGACGTCAAGATCCGGAAGATCCGGGAATTCCTGGAGGACTCCAACAAGGCCCGCGTCACGGTGATGTTCCGAGGTCGAGAGCTCAGCCACCGGGAACTCGGGCACAAGGTCCTCGAGCGGGTCGTGGGCGACCTGAAGGACGTCGCGGTCATCGAGGCCGTCGCTCGCATGGAAGGGCGACAGATGTTCATGATCCTTGCCCCCAACCCGCGCATGCTGCAGTCGCAGCGAGACCGCGCAAAGGCGCAGGTAGCCGCGGCCGGGGCAGCCACCGCCGCGGCCGGAGCGGCCACCGCCGCCGCCGCACCCACGCCGGCTCCCGATGCCGGCGGCAACGAAACCGGAGGCAGCGCCTCGTAGCGCTGTCCACAGGAGAGGGAAGAAGATGCCGAAGCTCAAGACCAAGAGCGCCGCCAAGAAGCGCTTCCAGGTGAAGAAGAGCGGTGCGGTGAAGTTCCGCCGCGCCGGCTCGCGACACCTGGCCACGTTCGGGAAGACCCCGAAGCAGAAGCGCGGACTCCGCGGCACCAGCCACCTGTCGGCCAGTGACGCGAAGAAGATCTTGGAAAACTTCCCCTACGCCCGCTAGGGCGGAACCGGAACCAACGCCCAAGCGGGGCTCTCGAAGCGCGGCGGAGGACTTCCTCCCCGCCCCCCGCCGGCACAGCAGGAGTGAATCATGCGCGTCAAGAGAGGCGTAAAAGCCCGCCGTCGTCGCAACCGCGTTCTCAAGCTCGCCAAGGGATTCCGCGGCCGTCGCAAGAACGCATATCGTCGCGCCAACCAGGCCGTCGAGCGCGCGCTGAACTACAGCACGCGCGACCGCCGCCGGCGCCGCCGGGAGTTCCGCGCGCTCTGGATCGTGCGCATCAACGCCGCCGCACGGCTGAACGGCACGACCTACTCGCGCCTGGTGGGCGCGATGAGCAAGGCGGGCGTGGCCCTCGACCGCAAGGTGCTCGCCGAGATCGCGCTGGCGCTGCCGGCCGACTTCGCGGCGGTCGTCCGGGCAGCCCAGGCCTAGGCCGAGGGCACGTGGACCTGGTCCGAGACCTGGAGGCCCTGGAGGTAGGGGCCCGGCAGTCCATCGCGTCGGCTTCCGACGAGCGCGCGCTGGAGGAGCTGCGGGTCCGGTACCTGGGCAAGAAGGGCGAGATCTCGACGGTGCTGCGCGGCATGGGGCAGCTCGCAGCCGAGGAGCGCCCCCGCGTCGGCGAGGTGGCCAACCGCGTCCGGGACGAGGTGGAGTCACAGCTCGTCCGGGCGCGCCAGCGGATCGACGACGCCCTGCTGGAGCGCGAGCTCCGGGGCTCGCGCATCGACGTGACCTTGCCGGGTCGGCGGTTGCTGCCCCGCGGCCACCGGCACCCGCTCACCCGGGCCACCGAGGAGATCGTCGCCATCTTCGCGAAGCTGGGCTACGAGGTCGCCAGCGGTCCCGAGATCGAGCTCGACTGGTACAACTTCGAGGCCCTGAACATCCCGAAGGACCATCCTGCCCGGGACATGCAGGACACCTTCTACGTCGACCCGGCCACGCTCGGCTCGGGTGGCGGGGAAGGGGCCGTCCTGCTCCGAACCCACACCTCGCCCATCCAGATCCGGGCCATGAAGCGGGCAGGTTCACCGCCTGTACGCGTGGTCGCGCCGGGACGGGTCTACCGCAGCGACTACGACCAGACCCACTCGCCGATGTTCCACCAGGTCGAGGGGATCTGCGTCGGCCCCGGGATCACCTTCGCCGACCTGAAGGGCACGCTGGCGGCGTTCGCGCGCGCCTTCTTCGGCCCCGATACGGCCACGCGCTTCAGGCCCAGCTACTTCCCCTTCGTGGAGCCGGGCGCGGAGGCCGACGTGTCCTGCTCGATCTGCGGCGGCTCCGGGAGCCGGGCAGGCGCCCGGTGCGGGACCTGCAAGGGCACCGGCTGGCTGGAGGTGCTCGGGGCCGGGATGGTGCACCCGAAGGTGCTCGAGAACGTGGGCTTCGACCCGAAGGCGGTCACCGGCTTTGCCTTCGGCATGGGCGTGGAGCGCATGGCGATGCTCAAGCACGGCATCGGGGACCTCCGGCTCTTCTACGAGAACGACCTCCGCTTCCTCGAGCAGTTCTGACCCGACATGCGAATCTCCCTCTCCTGGCTCGCCGCCTACGTGCCGCTCCCGCCTGCCGACGAGGTGGCCCGGCGTCTCACCGCCGTGGGGCTCGAGGTGGAGGCCGTGGAGCGGATCGGCGCATCGCTCGACGGCGTGGTGGCGGCCCGGATCGTCTCCGCCGAGCGTCATCCGGAGGCCGAAAAGCTCTCGATCTGCCAGGTGGACGGCGGGGCCGGGCCGGTGCAGGTGGTCTGCGGCGCCACCAACTGGAAGGTCGGCGACGTGGTGCCACTGGCCACACCCGGCACGCGGATGCCGGCCGGCCATCGCATCGGCCACGCCAAGCTTCGCGGCGTCGACTCCCACGGCATGCTCTGCTCCGCCAGGGAACTGGGGCTCTCCGAGGAGGCCTCCGGACTCCTGCTCCTCCCCGGCGACGCCCTTCCAGGCACGCCGGTGGCTCGGGTGCTCGGCATCGAGGACGTCGTCCTCGAGGTGAACGTCACCCCCAACCGTCCCGACGCCCTCTCGCACCTGGGCGTCGCCCGGGAGGTGGCGGCAGCCACCGGCGCCGCGGTGGCCTACCCGGACTCCGGGCTGAAGCAGAAGGCCCCGCCGGCGTCGGCGGCCTTGCGGGTTTCCATCGAGGCCCCGGACCGCTGCTTCCGCTACGCGGCGCGCGTCATCGAGGGAGTGCGGATCGGACCGTCGCCCTCCTGGCTCGCGCAGAGGCTCGAGGCCTGCGGCGTCCGGTCCATCTCCAGCGTGGTCGACGCGACCAACTTCGTGCTGCTGGAGCGAGGCCAGCCGCTCCACGCCTTCGACCTCGACAAGGTCGCCGGCGCCGAGATCGTCGTTCGCGCGGCCCGACCCGGCGAGAAGATGACCACGCTCGACGGCGTCGAGCGCACGCTTTCCCCGGACGACCTCGTCATCGCCGACCGGGACCGCGCCTGCGCGCTCGCCGGCGTCATGGGCGGCGGCGACTCGGAGATCTCCGCCGGAACCACCCGGGTCCTGCTCGAGTCGGCCTGGTTCGAGCCCACCAGCGTGCGCCGCACGGCCCGCCGCCACGGTCTCCACACCGAGGCCTCCCACCGTTTCGAGCGAGGCGTCGACCCCGAGGGCGTCCTCGCGGCGCTCGACCGCTGCGCCGCCATGATTGCCGATCTTTCCGGCGGCACGGTCAGCCGAGGTGCGGTCGACGCGAACCCGCACCGGCGGCGTCCGGTGGACGTGGTGCTTCCCTGGTCCCGCCCCGGCGAGATCCTGGGCATGCCGATCTCCCGCAAGGAGGCCCGCGCGTCGCTCCTCGCGCTCGGTTTCGAGCTGGTGGGCACCGGACCCAGGTCCGGAAAGTTCCGCGTCCCCAGCTGGCGCCTCGACGTATCGCGCGAGGAGGATCTCATCGAGGAGATCATCCGCCTGCGCGGGTACGATGCGATCCCGCAGACGCTTCCCCCCATTGCCTCCGACACGCCTGCGCCGTCGCGGGACGCTCAGGTGACCGAGCGGGCCAGGCAGGCGCTCGAGGGAGCCGGGTTCTCCGAGGCGGTGAACTTCAGCTTCGTCGCGCCGGCCGACCTGGCGCCGCTCTCTCCCTCGGGCGGGCGCACCGGCGTCGCGCTCCAGAATCCCATCAGCGCCGACCTCTCGGTCATGCGGTCGAGCATCGTTCCGTCGCTCTTCAAGGGACTTGCCTACAACCGCCGGCAGCGGGTCGAGGACGTCCGGATCTACGAACTGGCGAGCATCTACGAGCCGCGCGCCGCCGGATCCGAAGGGGACGCCCCCGCCCACGAAGAACTCCGGCTGGCCGGGGTCGCGGGCGGCCGCCGTCATCCTGTGGGCTGGTCCACGGGCGGCGAGCCGCTGGATTTCCACGACGTGAAGGGCGCGCTCGAGGCGCTGCTCGAGGCCCTCGGAATCGACGGGGTCCGATGGGTTCACGGGGGGTCGCCCTGGCTCCACCCCCGCTCGGCGGCCACCATCGAGTCGCGTGACGAGAGGGGGGCTTTCCGCGTCCTTGGAGTCGCCGGAGAGGTCCACCCCCGCGTGGCCGCGGCCTTCGACCTTCCCCGGGGCGTGTTCGCCTTCGACCTCTCCTTCGAGGAACTGCTCCGTGCCGCGAAGCTCGTGCACGGTCACGCCGATGTCCCGAGGTTCCCGGCCGTCCTCCGCGACCTCGCCGTGGTCGTTCTCGACGAGGTGGGTTCAGGAGCCGTCCTCGACGTGGTGCGAGGAGAACCATTGGTCGAGGAAGTGAGCCTTTTCGATGTGTACAGGGGCGCGCCCATTGCGGAGGGGAAGAAGAACCTGGCGATGGCCATTCGGTACCGCGCCGTGGACCGCACCCTCACCGATGCCGAGGCCGACGCGGCCCACGGTCGGATCGTGGAGCGACTCCGTGGCGAGTTGGCGGCCGAGTTGAGGGGATAGTGGGGGCGGATGCGTCGATCGTTTGACACCGTGCGCCGATTCAGCTAACGAACACGAGCACTTGGGCGCTGCGGCGCCCGAAAGGGTGAGCGTGACCAAGGCCGACATCATCGAGAGCGTTTACGAGAAGGTGGGCTTCTCCAAGAAGGAAGCGGCCGACGTGGTCGAGATGGTGTTCGACACCATCAAGGAAACCTTGGAGCGCGGCGAGAAGATCAAGATCAGCGGCTTCGGGAACTTCATCGTCCGCGACAAGAAGTCGCGCGTGGGCCGCAATCCACAGACCGGCCAGGAGATCGAGATCTCCGCCCGCCGCGTTCTCACCTTCCGTCCGAGCCAGGTCCTCAAGAACGCGCTGAACGGCATGCCCGACGAGCCGCTGGCTGGCTCCGGATTGCCGCCGGCGCCCTGACCGCGGCCGGAATCCGGACGACGCTCAGCGGTCCTCGCGCTCGCCGAGGATGCGGTAGAGGGTCTTGCGGTCGATGCCGAGGATCTCCGCTGCCCTCGTCTTGTTGCCGCCGGTCTCGCCGAGCACCTGCGATGCGTATCGCCGCTCCAGCTCCGCCAGCGTCGGCCGGTCTCCAGGTGGGGGCAGGGGAACGGGCGCGGGCTCGGCCTGGGCGAGGCGGATGGCGTCCGGGAGGTCCTCGGGAATCACGACGCCGGACGGGTTGAGCGCCAGGGCGCGCGCCACCGCGTTCTCGAGTTCCCGGACGTTGCCCGGCCAGTCGTAGGCGACGAGGATCTCGCGCGCCTCCGGAGAGATGGCAGAGCCCTCGGCCCGCCCGTGCTTCTGGGCGAAGTGCTCGGCCAGGAGCGGGATGTCCTCGCGTCGCTCGCGCAACGGCGGGATGCGGATGCTCACCACGTGGAGCCGGTAGTAGAGGTCGGCGCGGAAGGTTCCCTGCTTCACCGCAGCATCCATGTCGCGGTTGGTGGCGGCGACGATGCGTACGTCCACGTTGATGGGGTCGTTGGCCCCGACGCGGCGGATGGTGCCTTCCTGGAGGGCGCGGAGCAGCCGGGCCTGGAGGTTCGGCCCCACGTCGCCGATCTCGTCGAGGAAGAGCGTGCCGTGATGGGCCTCCTCGAAGAGGCCTCGTCGCGCCGCCTGGGCGCCGGTGAAGGCACCGCGGGTGTGGCCGAAGAGCTCCGACTCGAGGACACCCTCTGCGATGGCACCGCAGTCCACGGCCACGAAGGGGCCCGAGGCCCGCGGCGACGCGGTGTGGATGGCCCGGGCCACGAGCTCCTTGCCCGTTCCGCTCTCTCCCTGGATGAGCACGGTGGCATCGGTGGAGGCCACCCGTGCAGCGGTCTTGTAGACCTGGAGCATGGCCTCGCTTCGCCCCACCACGTTCTCCAGCCGGTAGCGATCCCGGAGCCCGCGGCGCAACGTCCGGTTCTCCATGGCGAGCGCGCGATGTTGCAGGGCCCGGGCGACCACCAGCTTGATGGCGTCGACGTCGTAGGGCTTCGAGAGGTAGTCGGCGGCCCCGCGGCGGATGGCCTCCAGCGCGCCGTCGATGTTCCCGAAAGCGGTGACCAGGATCACCGGCGTCTCCGGGGCGCGTTCCCGGAAGGCGTCGATGACCTGAAGCCCGTCCATCTCTGCCATCCGGATGTCCGAGACCACGAGGTCGGGCGGGTCGCCGGCGTCGAGCGCCGCCACGGCCTCCCTGCCGTCGGCGAGCGCAGTGACGCGGTGTCCGGCCGAGGTCAGGATGCGGGCGAGCAGCTCCCGGCTCGACTGGTCGTCGTCCACCACCAGGATGCGGGCGGGGTCGTCCATGGGCAGTCCTATCGAGGGGCAGCGGGAGAGGAGGAAGGGGGCGCCGGGAAGAGAAGGGTGAAGGTGGCGCCGGCTCCCGGCGTGCTCTCCACCTCGATGCGGCCATGGAGTGCCCCGGCGATCTCGCGGGAGATGGCCAGTCCGAGGCCGGTGCCCTTGCCGGGTTCCTTGGTGGTGAAGAAGGGATCGAAGATGTGCTTGCGCGTGTCGGGGGCGATCCCGCAACCAGTGTCGGTCACCGAGAGGGCCAGCTGGTCACCGGCACGGCGCGCCCGGACCGTCAGGTGGCCATCCGAGGGCATGGCGTCGATGGCGTTGGAGATGAAGTTGCCGAGCACGTGCCGCACCAGCGAAGGGTCGATGCTCGCCGGCCCCAGGTCGGCCGGGATCTCGCGGCGGACCTCGATCCGTCGACGGGCTTCGGCCGACACGTTGAGGGACAGTGCCTCGTCCACCAGCGAGCCGAGCTGCACCGGCTCCGGCCTGGGAACGAGGGCCCGGGACGAGTCGAGGAAGCGCCGGATGATGGCGGTCATCCGCTGGACCTCGCCCTCGATGACCCGGAGCTGCTCGCGGGTGTCGGGCGGGCAGGCGGCGTCGCGCGCCAGCAGCTGGACGTGGCCGCTGATGGCATTCAACGGGTTGCCCAGCTCGTGGGCGATGGTGCCGGAGAGCTGGCCGAGGGCGGCGAGCCGTTCCTGTCCGGACCGCTCACGCCTGGCCTCCATGAGCAACTCGTTCAGCTCTGCGAGCTCCCGATTCTTGCGGGCCAGGTCGGCGGTGGCCTCCTCGACACGATCTTGCAGCTCCCGGTTGAAGCCGCGCACGCGCCCCAGCATGGCCTCGAGCCCCCGGGCCAGCGTCCCGATCTCGTCGCGCCTTCCCGTGCCCGGGATCGCCGCCGCGTCGAGCGCACCCGACTCCACGCCCTCCACCGATCCGGCCAGGTTCGAGAGCGGCCGGACCAGGACGCGGTTCAGGATGAAGGTGAAGGCCAGGAAGACCAGGATGGCGGCGAGTGCGGTGGAGGCCGCGAAGATTCGCCCCTGGTCGCGTCCCAGCTTCTCGGCCTCGGAGAGAGTCGCCTCGAGCCGGATGGCGGCCACCGTGTGGGAGAAGGAGTCTTTCACTGGCAGTTCGACGCGCACGACGCGATCGTCCCCGTCGCCGACGACGGCCGACGAGGTCTGTGACGGGAACGGGTAGTCCACCTCCTCGAAGGTGGTCTCGGGGCCGTTGGGGCCGTACTGCATCCGCACCACGTCGTCCTTGCCCGGCTTCCGGATGATGAGCTCGGCGGAGCGCACGCCGCGGTGCTGGCGAAGGACCGCGGCGAGCCGATCGGCGGCGCGGGCAGGGTCGAGATCGCGGGAGAGGTCGAGGTCGGAGCGAACGGCCCTTGCCACCTCGACCGCCCGGTCCTTGATGGCCGATTCCACCGCGCGGGAGGCGGCGCCCGCGCCAAGGGCGGCCGCGATGCCCATGGAGAGCACGAGGATCACCGTGAAGAGGGCGATGATCTGGGCGCGAATGGACACGGGAACCAGGAAAAGAAAAGGCCGGCTGCATAGGCAGCCGGCCTCGAAGCTACCAGAAAGATGAGTCGACTACTTGGGCTGCGGCTCCGTGCCGGTGCCGGTTCCGGGCGGAACCTTCTTGGCCTTCTTCTTCGAGGACTTCGTGTCGGTCTTCGCGGGAGCGGCCGGGGCAGCGGCGGCCGGCTTGGCGGCAGGCGCAGCGGGGGCAGCGGCGGCCGGCTTGGCGGCGGGAGCAGCCGGGGCGGCGGCGGGAGCAGCCGGGGCGGCGGCGGGAGCAGCCGGGGCAGCGGCGGCGGGAGCAGCCGGCTTGGCAGCGGGGGCAGCCGCCGGGGTCTGGGCGAGGACGGGGATGGCGAAGGCGACGGCAACGATCGCGCTGAGGATCTTCTTCATTTGGTTCTTCTCCTTGGAGAGGTGTTCTGAATGACGGGCATCCCGTCCGCAGGGACCTAAAGCAGCGGTCATGCCAAACCGTTTGGTTGGGCAACTCGATAAATATCAAGCACTTGATGGTCAAGCCCCGGCGAACTTCAGGCGGCCGTCGGGGAGATCCGGGACGGCCCCGAGCGGAGGTGTGTAGGAGTTCCCCGCGGCCCGGCGCTATAAGCGGCTTCATGGCCATCGACTTCACCGACGCCAGGCGCATGCGCCTCGACGTCGAGTTCTACTTCGCCGCCGCCCATCGCCTTCCCCGCTACGAGGGGCCGTGCTTCCGGCTGCACGGACACAACTACAAGTTCTTCGTGACGGTGGAGGGTGACGTGGACCCCGCCACCGGGATGATCGCCGATTTCGGGAGGATCAAGGACGTGGTGTCCGAGGCGGTCCTGGCCCGCGTCGACCACAGAAACCTGAACGACGTCCTGGAGAACCCGACGGCGGAGAACATCGCCCGCTGGATCTGGGAGACGCTCGCTCCGCTGATGCCGGGCCTGACCGAGGTGCGCCTGTTCGAGATTCCCGACTGCTGCGTCACCTACCGGGGGCCGGGTGGGCGCTAGGGCGCGGCGCGGGGTCCGGGGCGCGGCAGAGGCGGTCGAGCGATTCCTCGAGTCGCTGGTGCCGGCGGAGGTGCTTCGCCACGCCGAAGTGAAGGGCACGCCCAGGCGGGTGGCCGAAGCCTTTCGCGACGACCTCCTCGACGGCTACCGCTGCGACCCCGCCGCCATCCTGCGCGGGGCGATTCCACACCGGGGGCACGACCTCGTCGCGGTGACCGGCATCGACTTCCACGCCGTCTGCCCCCACCACCTCCTGCCGTACCGGGGAACGGCCTGCATCGCCTACGTCCCCGACGGGCGCGTGCTCGGCTTCGGCGTCATGGCCCGTCTTCTCGACTGCTTCGCGCACCGCCTGGTCATCCAGGAGGTGCTGGCCCGGCAGGTGGCCGACGCGCTCGTCGAGCACGTCGGGGCGCGGGGCGCCGCCTGCATCCTCGACGCCGAGCAGATGTGCCTGACGGTGCGGGGAGAGAGGCGCCGGGAAGCGCGCACCCACAGCCAGGCCTTCGCCGGCGAGATGGACGGCGACCCAGCCTGGCAGCGGCGGGTCCTGCGCCTGGCGGCGGGGGACGCGGCCGGCGCGGCGCGGGGGAGGAGGCGGCGGTGACGGACCGTCTCGACGGCCGCAGCGCCATCGTCACCGGTGGGGGCAGGGGCATCGGAGCCGCGGTGGCCAGGGAGCTCACTCGCCGTGGCGCCCGCGTCACCGTCTTTGCGAGGTCCGCCGACGAGCTCGAGCGGGTGGTCCGTGCGGGCGGCGCCGCGCAGGCCGTTGCCGGTGACGTGACGAGCGAGGCGGACGTCGGCCGGTTGCTGGCCGACCACGAGCGCTCGGCCGGCCCCTGCGACGTGCTGGTGCTCGCCGCCGGCATCCTGGAACGTGGGCGGGTCGAGGCCCTTCGGCCGGAGGTCTTCCGGCGCGTCCTGGAGGTGAACCTCACCGGCGCCTTTCTCTGCTGCCGCGCTGTCGTTCCCGGGATGCGGGCGCGACGCCGGGGGAGGATCATCGGCATCGCCTCCATCTCGGGCCACCTGGGGACACCTGAGGCCTCGGCGTACAACGCCTCCAAGTGGGGGCTCATCGGATTCGCCAAGAGCCTCGCCGAGGAGCTGAAGCCGGACGGGGTCCAGGTGATGACGGTCTCCCCGGGGAGCGTCGACACCCGCATGCTCGCGCAGACCCCGTTCCCGCCGGCCATGTCCGCGGAGGAGGTGGCGCGGGTGGTGGGCTTCTGCGCGGCCGAGGCGCCCGACGCCATGACCGGGAGTGACGTGGAGGTCTTCGGGTGAGGAAGGCAGCGTCGGAGGCGACGGTCGCGGCGATACGCGAACTCCGGGATACCTTCCCGGAAGGGCGCCTGGTTCTCGACGCCGAGCGGCTGGCCGAGTACGGCAAGGACGAATCGGACCTGGGCGTCTTCCCGCCCGGGATCGCCGTGCTGGTCGAATCGGCCCAGGAGGTGCGGACGGTCTTCGCCATCGCCTCGCGATTGCTCGTTCCCGTGGTTCCGGTGGCGGCGCGAAGCGGGAAGTCGGGCGGGTCGCTTGCCATCCACGGCGGGATCTCGGTCTCGGTGGAGAGAATGAACCGCATCCTCGAGATCCGTCCGGACGACCTCACGGCGCGTCTGCAGCCGGGGGTGGTCACGGGCGTGTTCCAGGCGGAGGTGGAGAAGCACGGGCTCTTCTACCCACCCGACCCCAACTCGCTCGACACCTGTTCCATGGGCGGGAACGTGGCCGAGAACGCCGGCGGACCGCGCGCCCTCAAGTACGGCGTGACCCGAGAATACGTGCTGGGGCTCGAGGTGGTGATCCCGACCGGCGAGGTCCTCCGGGTGGGGCGCCAGACCATCAAGGGCGTGGCCGGCTACGACCTGACTGCGCTCTTCGTGGGCAGCGAGGGCACTCTCGGGATCGTCACCGAGATCACCGTCAAGCTCCTGCCGCGACCGCGCCACGTGTCCACGGCCCTGGTCTGCTTCCCGGACGTCGCGACCGCGGCCTCGGCGGCGAGCCGCGTGCTCGCGGAGGGCGTGATCCCGCGCTGCCTGGAGCTCATCGACGACGTGTCGGTGCAGGCCATCGCGAAGGGGTCACCGTTCCAGTTTCCGCCGGGTGCGGGGGCCGCGCTGCTGGTCGAGACCGACGGAAACGACGAGGAGCAGGTCTTTGCCGAGATGGCCCGCGTCGCCGGCGTGGTCCAGGGAAGCGCCTCGGGAGAGGTCATCGTGGCCCAGAACGAGGCGCAGCGGCGGGACATCTGGGAGACCCGCAAGTACCTGTCGGTGAGCCTGAAGAAGCTCCATCCGCTCAAGCTCTCCGAGGACATCGCGGTGCCGCGCTCGAGGATCCCGGAGATGGTGGCGCGGTGCCGGGAGATCGGGAAGAGGCACGGATTGCTGGTGGCGACCTACGGCCACGCCGGCGACGGGAACCTGCACGCCAACGTGCTCTTCGACGAGGAGCGCGAGCGGCCGGCGGTCGAGGCCGCGGTGGGCGAGATCCTGAGGTGCGCCGTGGACCTGGGCGGGACCATCACCGGGGAACACGGGGTCGGCCTCGCCAAGCGCGACTTTCTCGAGTACGAGCAGGGAAAGGCGCTCGTCGGGGTGGAGCGGCGCCTGAAGGCGACCTTCGACCCGCTGGGCATCCTGAATCCCGGGAAGATGTTTCCCGAGATCTGATCGCAATCAGGCCGCCTCTTCCGAATCGAGCAATGGTTGCGGGAGGTTCGGAGCTTCGCGCCCCAGTTTCCAACCTTGACAAGGCCGGAGCGATGCGGCATCAAGTGTGCCCCCTTGGCGCCCGCCAAGGTCCCATCAAGGAGATGAAGGACGACATGCAACCCAACACTGGAAAGACCCGGCCGATGGAGCAGGTCGACAGCGTCACGATCCGTTTCGTTGGGGACTCCGGCGACGGCATGCAGCTCGTCGGCTCCGAGTTCACGAAGGCGTCCGCCATCGCCGGAAACGACCTCGCGACCTTCCCCGACTTCCCCGCCGAGATCCGCGCCCCCACGGGCTCGCTGGCCGGCGTCTCGGGCTACCAGGTCAACTTCGGGTCGAAGGACATCTTCACCCCGGGCGACCAGCCCGACGTCCTCGTGGCCATGAACCCGGCCGCCCTGAAGACCAACCTCCAGGACCTCCGTCCGGGCGGCATCCTCATCACCAACAGCGGCGCCTACACCGAGGGCAACCTCGAGAAGGCCGGCTACAAGTCGAACCCGCTCGACGACGCCGCCTTGAAGAAGAACTACAAGGTGGTCTCGGTCGACATGGACAAGCTCACCCAGGCCGCGCTGGCCGGGTCGGGGCTCTCCAACAAGGACGTCGCCCGCTGCAGGAACTACTTCGCCCTGGGCGTCATGTACTGGCTCTACGCCCGCCCCACCGAGGTGCAGCTCGACGCCATCCGGAAGAAGTTCGCCAAGAAGCCGGACATCGCGGAGGCCAACGTCAAGGTCTTCATGGCCGGCCACATCTTCGGCGAGACCACCGAGCTATTTCACTCCCAGTATACGGTGCCGGCCGCCAAGCTGGCCCCGGGCACCTACCGGAACGTCACCGGCAACGGCGCCGCCGCGCTCGGCCTCGCCGCCGTGGCCAAGCTGACCGGCCGCCAGGTCTTCCTGGGAAGCTACCCCATCACGCCCGCCACCGAGATCCTGCAGGACGCCTCCTACTTCAAGGAGATGGGGGTGGTGACCTACCAGGCCGAGGACGAGATCGCCGGCATCGGCTCGGCCATCGGCGCCTCGTTCGGCGGCTCGCTGGGCGTGACCACGACCTCGGGCCCTGGCCTGGCGCTCAAGTCGGAGATGCTCGGCCTGGCCGTGATCGCCGAGTTGCCGCTCGTGGTCATCGACGTGCAGCGCGGCGGTCCCTCGACGGGCATGCCCACCAAGACCGAGCAGTCCGACCTCTACATCGCGCTCTGGGGCCGCCACGGCGAGGCGCCCATGCCGGTCATCGCGGCCCGCAGCCCGAGCGACTGCTTCAACTCCACCGTCGAGGCCTTCCAGATCGCCACGAAGTGGATGACGCCGGTGCTGCTCCTCACCGACGGCTACCTGGGCTTCGGCTCCGAGCCTTTCCGGATCCCGGAGGAGGGCGAGATGAAGCCCTTCACCATCAAGTACCAGACCACGCCCAACCACGACGGCCAGTACATGCCGTACCTCCGCGACGCCAAGCTCATCCGCCCCTGGGCCATTCCCGGCACTCCGGGCCTCGAGCACCGCATCGGCGGCCTGGAGAAGGACTCGATGTCGGGCATGGTGTCGTACGACGGCATGAACCACGAGCGCATGGTGAAGACTCGCGCGCAGAAGATCGCCAACGTCATCGAGGACGTGCCCGACGTGGAGGTCGACGGCGTCCAGAACGGCGACCTGCTCCTGCTCTCCTGGGGCGGGACCTACGGCGCGGTCCGCGGCTCCGCCAGCCAGCTCCGGGCCCAGGGCAAGAAGGTCGGCCACGTGCATCTGCGCTGGCTCAATCCATTGCCCAAGAACCTGGGGACGGTCCTCAGGAGCTTCAAGAAGATCCTGATCCCCGAGGTGAACAACGGACAGCTGGCCACCTACATGCGCGCCGCCTTCCCGGGCATCGATCCGCTGCAGTTCAACCGGATCAACGGCAAGGCCATCAAGGTGAGCGAGCTGGTCGGCAAGGTGAACGAGATCCTGGGCTGAAGCCCGAAAGGAAAGAGCCAGACATGAGCCCCAACGGCCAGACCCAGACCCCCGTACCCACCTACACCAAGAAGGACTTCGAGTCCGGCGTGGACCCGCGCTGGTGTCCCGGGTGCGGCGACTTCTCGATCATCAACCAGGTCCAGAAGGCGCTGCCCAACGTCGGCGTCGCCCGCGAGAACATCGTGTTCATCTCGGGGATCGGCTGCTCCTCGCGCTTCCCGTACTACATGAACAACTACGGGATGCACACGCTCCACGGCCGCGCGCCCACCTTCGCCTCCGGGCTCAAGGTGTCGCGACCGGAACTGATGGTCTGGGTGGTCACCGGCGACGGCGACGCGCTCGCCATCGGCGGCAACCACTTCATCCACACCATGCGGCGCAACCTGGACATCAAGATGGTGATGTTCAACAACCGCATCTACGGCCTCACCAAGGGGCAGGTCTCCCCGACCTCCCTGCTGGGGCAGAAGACCAAGACCACGCCGCACGGCTCGCCCGACTACCCGTTCAACGCCCCGGCGCTGGCGCTCGGCTCCGGCGCCACCTTCGTGGCCCGGTCGATCGACGTCGAGGGCGCGCACATGGGCGGCATCATCGCTGCCGCCGCGGCCCACAAGGGCAGCACCTTCGTCGAGGTCTTCCAGAACTGCCCGGTGTTCAACGACGGCGCCTACACGTTCCTGACCGACAAGGCCGTGAAGGTCGACGCCATCCTCCGCATGGAGGCGGGCAAGCCGCTCGTCTTCGGCAAGGACGGGAAGAAGGGCATCCGCTTCAACGGGCAGACGGCCGAGCTCGAAGTGGTCACCATCGGCGAGGGAGGCGTCACCGAGAAGGACATCCTGATCCACGACCCGAGCCGTGCAGACCCGACCATCGCCTTCATGATGGCGAACCTGTCCGATCGCGCTGGATTCCCCACGCCCATCGGCATCTTCCGCAACGTCCGCAAGGCCACGGCCGACGAGATGACCTGGGAGATGATCAAGGCCACCAAGGCGAAGAAGGGCAGCCCGTCGCTCGTGAAGTTCCTCTCCGACGCCGACACCTGGCAGGTGAAGTAGCCCTCCAGGCGCGTCGAGACCCGATTCACCGAGGGGCGCTGGCTCGTGCCGGCGCCCCTCCTTCACGTCTGCCTTCCACGGTGATCTCGGGCCGGCAGGCGGACACGAGGCCGAGCAGGGCGGAGCATCGCAGCGCCACCGGGGACCCGGGTGGCGCTGCGTCGATGCAGCGCCGGCATGACGAGGCCCCCTCGGCGCAGGGCCCGCCCAGCGCTCGGGCGGCGCACGCGCCGAGCCGCGCCTCGACCATGTCCGGGTCCAGGCGCACCGCCCGCTCGTAGCTCGCCGCCGCCCCGGCCAGGTCTCCTCGCAACCAGGCCACCCAGCCCAGGTCGTGGTGGGCGAGAGCCAGCTCCGGGCGGGCCTCGAGAGCGTGAAGGAGGTCGCGGCGGGCCCGGAGGAGGAGAAGCACGCGCTCCTCGCCGTGGGCGGCGGCGCCACGGCGGGCGAGGAGACGGGCCCGGTCGATTCGCGCCGGGACCTGGTCGGGGTCGATGCGAAGCCCGTCGGCGAACGCGGCCTCCGCCTCTTCCTGGAGGCCCAGCGCGGCCAGGGCCTCGGCGCGGTTCACGTGGGCCTCGGCGAGGTCCGGGTCGGCCGAGAGGGCGAGGTCGAACTGGACGAGCGCGTCCGAAGGTCGTCCGGAGGCTCGAAGCGCGACGCCCAGTCCGCTTCGGGCCTCACCGAGATCCGGCGCCACCTCCAGCGCGTGCTCGAAGGCCACCTCGGCGCGCTCGAGGTCGCCTGCTGCGAGGTGCTGGAAACCGCGGCGGACCTGTTCGAACGCGCGGGGATGTGGCTGCGGGGTGGCGCAGGAGAGAAGCGGAAGGGCGATGGCGAGCAGGAGGCGTGGGGCGCGGCGGGGCACGGGGAGCGGAGTAGCCAGGGCTGGGCCGATGCCTTCGCCGCGAAAGCCCGGGGACGAAACGGCGCACCCGGTCGCGCCCCGGGCGCCGGGGTCGAGCGACGACCTCCTGGCGCCATCCGGCGAATTGACACTACATGCGTGGTCACATAGCTTCGCTCCACGCATGGCCCGGAAGAAGATCTCGACGACGGTGTACATCACGCCGGAGCAGGACGAGCGCCTGAAGTTGCTCAACGACCGCACCAAGGTGCCTGTGGCGGAGTACATCCGTCAGGGGATCGACCTGGTACTCGACAAGTACCGCGCCGCGCTTCCGGGTCAGCTGACGCTGGACGAACTGGAGCGGAAGGGTTAGTCGACGAGCCCCATGTCCGACAAGCGAGTCGTCATCCTCGGAGCAGCCGGGTTCATCGGCAGCCACCTCACCGACCGGTTTCTGTCCGAGGGATGGAACGTGCTCGGGGTGGACAACCTCATCACGGGGACGCTCCGCAACCTCCAGCACCTGGACGGCAACGGGCGCTTCGAGTTCCTCGAGGCCGACATCTGCGACGGGCTCGACTCGGTCGCCGGGCCCGTGAACGCGGTGCTCGACTTCGCCTCCCCGGCCTCCCCGGTCGACTACCTGACGCATCCCTTCGAGACCCTCCGGGTCGGGTCGGTGGGCGTCGAGAAGGCCCTCGACCTGGCCCGCGCCAAGGGGGCCACGTTTCTCCTCGCCTCCACGTCCGAGGTCTACGGGGATCCGCTCGAACATCCGCAGACGGAGACCTACTGGGGGAACGTGAACCCGGTGGGACCGCGCGCCGTCTACGACGAGGCCAAGCGCTTTGCCGAGGCCATCACGATGGCCTATCACCGCTACCGGGGCGTCGACACCCGCATCGCCCGCATCTTCAACACCTACGGGCCGCGCATGAGGCTCGACGACGGCCGGGTCGTGCCGACGCTCGTGGCCCAGGCACTGCGAGGGGAGCCACTCACCGTCTTCGGCGACGGGTCCCACACGCGGAGCTTCTGCTTCGTGGACGACAACGTCGACGGCATGTGGCGGCTGCTCCACTCGCGAGACCACGACCCGATCAACATCGGCAACCCGGTCGAGATGACCATCCTCGAGTTCGCCCACGCCGTGCAGCGGCTCTGCGACCGCGACGTCCCCATCGTGCACAAGCCCCTGCCGCAGGACGATCCCAGGGTGCGGCGCCCGGACATCACGCGTGCCAGGGAGGTCCTGGGCTGGGAGCCCAAGGTGGGCTTCGACGAGGGCATGCGGCGCAGCATCGCCTGGTTTGGCGAGCAGATCTGAAAGGCAGGCAAAGTGGGCGGAAAGATTCTGGTGACCGGCGGGGCAGGGTTCATCGGCTCGACCGTGGCAGATCGGTTCGTCGGCGCCGGGTGGGACGTGGCGGTGCTGGACGACCTCTCCTCCGGCAAGCGGGAGAACGTCCCCGCGGCGGCCCGCTTCTATCCCTGCGACGTTCGCAGCACGGCGGCGGCCGAGGCGGTGATGCAGGAGCGCCCCGACGTCCTCTGCCACCACGCCGCCCAGATCGACGTGCGGAGGTCGATGGCGGACCCGCGATACGACGTCGACGTGAACCTGGGCGGGCTGGTGAACCTCCTCTCGGCCGCGGCGCGCGCGGGGGTGAAGCACGTCCTCTTCGCGTCGAGCGGCGGGGCGGCCTACGGCGAGACCGACCGCATCCCCACGCCCGAGGACGAGCCGACCCGGCCGGTGTCGGTGTACGGCGCCTCCAAGGCGGCGAGCGAGCTCTTCCTGGGCGTGTGGCGCGCGGCCCACGGCATCACCTTCTCGGCGCTCCGCTACGGCAACGTCTACGGGCCGCGACAGGACCCGCACGGCGAGGCCGGCGTGGTGGCCATCTTCGCCGGGCGCCTGCTCGCCGGGGAGCCCTGCACCATCAACGGCGACGGCACGCAGACCCGCGACTACGTCTTCGTGGGCGACGTTGCCCGGGCGAACCTCCTTGCCGCCGAGCGGAGGTACGACGGCGCGCTCAACGTCGGCACGGGGGTCGAGACCGACGTGAACCGGTTGTACCGGGTGCTGGCCGATGCGGCCGGCGTCGCGGATGCGCCGCGCCACGGCCCGGGCAAGCCCGGCGAGCAGCGCCGCTCCTGCATCGACCCGTCGGCCGCGGGGCCGGCGCTGGGCTGGCGGCCGGAGGTCGGGATCGAGGACGGCCTGCGGCGCACCCTCGAGTGGTTCCGCGCCCGCCGCTGAAGGCATGTCAGTCTTCCTCGGGCGGATCGTCCTCGGGCTGACCGGGCGGCGAGGCCGGGGCCGCGAGGATTCGCTCCAGCTCCGCCCGCGACGAGGCGACCTCGGCGGCGGGGACGGTCCCGTTCCTCTCCATCAGCTCGAGGATCCTGCGCGCGCGCCGTGCCAGCCAGCGGGGGGCCGGGGCGATCGCCGCGCGGCGTGGAGCGGGCAGCATGGCGGCCAGCGTGGCCGACTGGGCCGCGGAGAGGTCCCGGGCGCCGGTTCCGAACCACCGGTGTGCGGCGGCCTCGGCTCCGAAGACGCCGTTTCCCCACTCCGCGACGTCGAGGTACAGCGTGAGGATCCGCTTCTTCGAGAGGGACCGCTCCAGCTTCACCGCGAGCAAGGCCTCCCGGAGCTTGCGTAGGTAGCTGCGCTCGGTGCCGAGCCAGAGGTTCTTCGCCAGCTGCTGGGTGATGGTGGAGGCGCCGCGCACGGTTCGCCCGGCCTTCCAGTTCTGCCCCGCGGCGTTCCTGATCTCGTCCCAATCGAAACCGGCGTGCCCGAAGAAGGAGGCGTCCTCGGAGGCGACCACGGCCCGCGCCAGCCGAGGGGAGATGCGGTCGAGCGAGACCGGCCGGTAGTCGGCCCGGAACGCCTTTCCGTCCCGGGCCGCCTCGGCTCGCCGCTGCTCCATGAGCGCGGTGGAGGCCGGGGCGCGGGTGCCCAGGGGGGCGACGTCCGGGAGAGAGCGCCAGGACAGCCAGGCCAGGAGGACCGCGACGAGGGTCGCCAGCGCCCCGGCAGCTGCGATGCGAAGCGCCAGGCGGCCCTTCCGGGGCTCCTTCCTTCGAGGTGGCACGCTTCTCTTCGCTCCGGTCAAGGGGTTTCCCTATCAGGGTTGGACCGCAGGGGAAACCGATCCCACAAGGGCGAGCGCCGCGGCTGCCGAGGGATTACAAGCCGGGAAACTCCCACGAGCGGCCCGCGGCCGCGGAGGAAGAACGACATGAGCGTCAAGCTCTACAAGCCCCAGGATTTCTCGAAGGTGCGCGGTCTCTCCGGTATCTCCAACGACCAGATCGAGGAGCACCTCAAGCTCTACGAGGGCTACGTGAAGCGCACCAACGTGCTCACCGAGAAGCTCGAGGGGCTGGCCAAGGAGGGGAAGGCCTCCGGCGCCGACCCGGTCTACGCCGAGCTCACGCGCCGGCTGGGGTTCGAGTACGACGGCATCCTGAACCACGAGTACTACTTCGGGAACCTCACTGCGGGTGCACAGGCCGAGCCGCCGGCCGGCTCGAAGCTGACCAGGGCCATCGATTCCTCCTTCGGAGGGTACGCCACGTTCCTCGCCGACTTCCGCGCCATCGCCACCATGCCGGGAATCGGCTGGGCCATGACCTTCCAGGATCCGGCCACCGGCTGGCTCTCCAACCACTGGATCACCCTTCACGAGAACGGGATCCCCATCGGCTTCGCGCCGGTCCTGGTGATGGACGGGTGGGAGCACGCCTTCATGCGGGACTACAAGGCCTTCGAGCGCGGCAAGTACGTCGACGCCTTCTTCAAGAACGTCGACTGGGCAGCCGTGGAGAAGCGGCTCAAGTAGGCTTGCCCGGGTCCTCGGTACCGTCGCCGGCGCGGCGCGCCTCGTTGCGCCGGCGACTGCTCGCCTGGTGGGACGCCGGGCACCGCGAGCTCCCCTGGCGCTTCCCGCAGCACGGCGCAGACCCGTACCGGGTGTGGATCGCGGAGGTGATGCTGCAGCAGACCCGGGTGGAGACGGCGATCCCGTTCTACCGTCGTTTTCTCGCCCGCTGGCCCACCATCGATGCGCTTGCCGCGGCCGGCGACGAGGAGGTGCTGGCGGCCTGGAGCGGCCTGGGCTACTACGCCCGCTGCCGGAACCTGCTCTCGGCGGCGCGCCAGGCCCGGGCCCGCCACGGGGGCTTGCCAGGCTCGATCGAGGCCCTTCGCAGCTTGCCCGGGTTCGGTCCCTACACCGCCGGTGCAGTGGCGAGCATCGCCTTCGCGATCCCCGCAGCGGCCGTCGACGGCAACGTCGCCCGGGTCCTCTCGCGGCTCCTTCTCGTCGGAGGAGATCCGGATTCACCAAAGGTGAAGAGAGGCCTGGAGGCCCTGGCGGAGGCGCTGGTCGACCGGCGACGCCCCGGCGACTTCAACCAGGCCCTGATGGAGCTGGGAGCCACGACCTGCCTCCCCCGTCGCCCGGACTGCGCGAGCTGTCCGCTGTCCGGCTCCTGCCAGGCGTTCCGGGCCGGCCGGCAGGCAAGCATTCCCAGGAGCCGTGCGCGGAGCAGCCCGCGCCGGGTGCTCCTCGCGGTCCTGCGCGTGGAGCGGGGAGGGCGCCTCCTCCTCTCCCGCGCGCCCGATGGTGGGCTTCTCGGCGGGCTGTGGGGCCTCCCCGGAGTGGAGGTCCCGAAGGCGGAGGACCCGGCCGGGGTGCTCCGGGAGTGGGGCCGTCGGGAACTTGGCTCCACGCTGGAGGTCGGGCGGGAAATAGCCTCGGTCGTCCGCGTCCTGACCCACCGCCGCCTCGAGTTTCGGATCTTCCGGGGGAAGCTCGGCGAGGGCCGCAGGACGGTTCGGGCCCCGATGCGCTTTACATCGGAGGGCGAGGCGAGTAGTTTGCCGGCCTCCACGGCGATGCGCCGTGTCATCGAGGCTTCGGGTGGGTGGGTGTTCGCTCCGCCGGGACGTCGGGACGCGGGAAATGTCGCCGGGGAGTGACGGAAGTCGAAGCCCTTGACTTTAGCGGGTTCAAGCGTATAACTCGCGCCCTTTTTGACGGTGGAATGCCGTCGCAGGCGCCCTGGGTCCGCTCGGGGCGTTTCGCCTGGAAAGAACTGGATCGAATGCCGACGATCAGCCAGCTGGTCCGCAAGGGCCGAGAGAAGCTCAAGACCAAGAGGAAGGCTCCGGCGCTCGTGGAGTCGCCGCAGAAGCGCGGCGTGGCCACGCGGGTCTACACGACCACGCCCAAGAAGCCGAACTCGGCCCTCCGGAAGGTGGCCCGCGTCCGCCTCACCAACGGCTTCGAGGTCACGAGCTACATCCCCGGCGTCGGCCACAACCTCCAGGAGCACTCGGTCGTGCTCATCCGCGGCGGCCGCGTGAAGGACCTCCCCGGCGTTCGCTACCACATCATTCGCGGCACCCTCGACGCGGTCGGGGTCCAGGGCCGCAAGCAGAGCCGCTCGAAGTACGGCGCCAAGCGCCCGAGCTAGCCAGAGGATTTAGATGCCCCGTCGTCGCGTCGTCGAGAAGCGGAAGATCCTCCCGGACCCCAAGTTCCAGGACCGGGTGGTGGCCAAGTTCATCAACAACCTGATGCGCCAGGGGAAGAAGGCCACCGGGGAGAAGATCATCTACGGCGCCTTCGCACTGGTCGAGAACCGGCTCAAGGACGATCCGCTCAAGGTCTTCAAGAAGGCCCTCGACAACGTGAAGCCGATGGTCGAGGTGAAGTCCCGCCGGGTTGGCGGCGCCACGTACCAGGTCCCGGTGGAGGTCCGCCAGGACCGGCGCACCGCGCTGGCGATGCGATGGCTCATCGAGTACGCCTCGTCGCGCGGCGAGAAGACCATGGTCGAGAAGCTGGCAGGCGAGATTCTCGATGCGGCCAGCAACCGCGGCAACGCGGTGAAGAAGCGCGAGGATACTCACAAGATGGCGGAAGCGAACAAGGCGTTCGCGCACTACCGCTGGTAAGTCGGAAGGGGGATCGAAGCCCAGAAGAGGCCGACTCGGTCGGCAGGGCCCCACGGGACCCGAATGCTCTTTGACAGCTCGGTCAGGTCGACACGCCGCTTGATGGCGTCAGGTTTGTACACGCAACGGTTCGAACGGTTCGAAGGATAGAGACAATGGCCCGCATCACACCAATCGAGCGCTACCGGAACATCGGCATCATGGCGCACATCGATGCCGGCAAGACGACCACGACCGAGCGGATCCTTTTCTACACGGGCGTCACGCACAAGATTGGCGAGGTCCATGAGGGCACCACCGTCATGGACTGGATGGAGCAGGAGCGGGAGCGCGGCATCACCATCACCAGCGCCGCCACCACCTGCTTCTGGCGCGAGAACCGGATCAACATCATCGACACCCCCGGGCACGTCGACTTCACCATCGAGGTGGAGCGTTCGCTCCGCGTCCTCGACGGCGCCGTTGCCGTGTTCGACGCCGTGAGCGGCGTCGAGCCCCAGTCCGAGACGGTCTGGCGCCAGGCCGACAAGTACAAGGTCCCGCGCATCTGCTTCATCAACAAGATGGACCGCGTGGGCGCCGACTTCTACGCCTCGGTCCAGTCCATCCGGGAGAAGCTGGGCGCCCGCCCTGTGGTCATCCACGTTCCCATCGGAGCCGAGGACAAGTTCCGCGGCATGGTGGACCTCGTCAAGATGAAGGGAATCACCTTCGACGACGAGGCCATGGGGGCCATGTACCAGGAGATCGAGATCCCGGCCGACCTGCTCGAGGAGGCCAAGGAGGCCCGCCAGTCCATCGAGGAGGCCGTCGCCGAGGCCGACGACGACCTGATGGCCAAGTACCTCGACGGGCACCCGCTCAGCAACGAAGAGGTGCGGCGCGGCCTTCGCCTCGGCACCATGGACATGAGATTCTTCCCGGTGATCTGTGGCACCGCCTTCAAGAACAAGGGCGTGCAGCAGTTCCTGGACGCGGTCGTCGACTACCTTCCCAGCCCGGTCGACAAGCCGCCGGTCCGCGGCGTCTCCTCGAAGGGCGTCGAGATCATCCGGAAGACCGCGGACTCCGAGCCCTTCAGCGCGCTCGCCTTCAAGCTCATGCACGACCCGTTCGTGGGAAACCTGACCTTCTTCCGGGTCTACTCGGGAAAGCTGGACAGCGGCTCCTACGTCTACAACGCCTCGCGCGACCGGAAGGAGCGGGTCGGGCGACTGCTGCAGATGCACGCCAACAAGCGCGAGGAGATCAAGGAGGTCCTGGCCGGCGACATCGCCGCAGCCGTGGGCCTGCGCTCGACGACCACCGGCGACACCCTCTGCGACGAGGACAAGCAGGTCATCCTCGAGAAGATGGAGTTCCCCGAGCCGGTCATCTCGGTGGCCATCGAGCCCAAGACCAAGATCGACTCCGACAAGATGGGCCTCGCCCTTCAACGTCTCCAGATGGAGGACCCCAGCTTCCGGGTCCACACCGACGACGAGACCGGCCAGACCATCATGCGCGGCATGGGCGAGCTCCACCTCGAGATCCTGGTGGACCGCATGCTTCGCGAGTTCAAGGTGGAGGCCAACGTCGGCAAGCCCCAGGTGGCCTACCGCGAGACCATCACCCGACCCGTCGAGGCGGAAGGTCGTTACATCCGGCAGACCGGCGGCCGTGGGCAGTACGGCCACTGCTGGCTGCGCCTACTCCCCCAGGAGCCCGGCAAGGGCTTCGAATTCGAGAACGAGACGGTCGGCGGAACGATCCCCAAGGAGTTCATCGAGCCCATCCGCAAGGGCATCGAGGAGGCCATGACCGGCGGCATCCTGGCCGGCTTCCCCATGGTCGACCTCAAGGTCGAGGTCTTCGACGGGTCGTTCCACGACGTGGACTCCTCCGAGATGGCGTTCAAGATCGCCGGCTCCATCGGGTTCAAGGACGGCGCGGCCAAGGCGTCCCCGGTCCTGCTCGAGCCCATCATGGATGTCGAGGTGGTCACGCCCGACGCCTTCATGGGCGACGTCATCGGCGATCTCAACTCGCGTCGCGGGAAGATTCAGGGTATGAACCCCCGCAGCGGCGTCCAGGTCATCAACGCTCAGGTCCCGCTGGCCCAGATGTTCGGCTACGCAACGGACCTCCGCTCCCGCACCCAGGGGCGCGCGACCTACACCATGCAGTTCGGGCACTACGCCCAGGTTCCGAACAGCATCGCAGAAACCATCATCACGAAGAGCAAGGGCCCCGCCGTCCCAACCAAGTAGCCCGGCGCGCAACGACGAAGGAGAAGACCATGGCCAAGGAAAAGTTCGATCGAAGCAAGCCCCACGTGAACGTCGGAACCATCGGTCACGTGGACCACGGCAAGACCACGCTCACGGCGGCCATCACCAAGGTCGCGGCCCAGCAGGGTCTGGCGTCCTTCATGGCGTACGACCAGATCGACAAGGCACCCGAGGAGAAGGCGCGCGGCATCACCATCGCCACCGCCCATGTCGAGTACCAGACCAAGAACCGGCACTACGCCCACGTCGACTGCCCGGGCCACGCCGACTACGTCAAGAACATGATCACGGGCGCGGCCCAGATGGACGGCGCCATCCTCGTGGTCTCGGCGGCCGACGGCCCGATGCCCCAGACTCGCGAGCACATCCTGCTCGCTCGCCAGGTGGGCGTGCCCTACATCGTGGTCTACCTGAACAAGGTGGACATGGTGGACGATCCCGAGCTCCTCGAGCTGGTGGAGCTCGAGGTTCGCGAGCTGCTCACCAAGTACAACTTCCCCGGGGACAAGACTCCCATCATCCGCGGCTCCGCGACCAAGGCGCTCGAGGGCGACAAGGGCGACCTGGGCGAGATGTCGATTGCCCGCCTGATGGAGGCGATCGACACCTACATCCCGCAGCCCCTCCGCGCCAAGGACAAGCCGTTCCTGATGCCGGTGGAGGACGTCTTCTCCATCTCCGGCCGAGGCACCGTGGCCACCGGCCGCGTCGAGCGTGGCGTGATCAAGGTCGGCGAGGAGGTCGAGGTGGTCGGTCTCAGGCCGACGGCCAAGACGGTCGTCACCGGCGTGGAGATGTTCCGCAAGCTGCTCGACCAGGGCGAGGCCGGCGACAACATCGGCGCGCTGCTCCGCGGCCTGAAGCGCGAGGAGATCGAGCGCGG
>Ga0209253_10000603_pt1 | contig 31294 bp, 19 predicted proteins | sample FrelakmetBRP12BR_FD_187145 | JGI IMG/M metagenome (GOLD analysis project Ga0209253, IMG submission 187145) | Freshwater lake sediment microbial communities from the University of Notre Dame, USA, for methane emissions studies - BRP12 BR (SPAdes)... | ecosystem: Environmental > Aquatic >... | reverse complement strand
CATCGAGAACGAAAATGCTCCGGCCGTGCGTGCCGATCACCAGCTCGCCGTCCCGCGGATGAACGACGAGATCATAGACGGCCGCGGTCGGCAGCGAATGGCAAAGAGAGACCCAGGTCGCGCCGCCGTCCAGCGTGGCAAAAACCCCCAGATCCGTCCCGATGTAGAGGATCCCCGCTTTTTTTGGGTCCTCTTTCACGACGTTGACGGGCTCGTCGGGGAGGTTGCCCGCGATCGATGCCCAGGTCCGGCCGTAGTCGGCGGACTTGAACAGGTATGTCCGGAAATCGTCCTCGCGGAACCCGGTCAGGGCGACATAGACCGTCCCCGCCTCGTGCCCCGAGGCCGTCACCCGGCTGACCCATTTCGGGGGGAGCCCCTGGACGATGAGGGTCCAGGCCTTTCCTCCGTCCCGGGTCACCTGCACGTTCCCATCGTCGGTCCCGGCGTAGATGACCCCGGGCTGGAGGGGCGACTCGGAGACGGTCGTCAACGTTCCATACGGAATATTGCCCTGTCGTTCCGGGCCGGGATCCGTCGAGAGGTCGGGACTGATGATCTCCCAATTCGCGCCTTTGTCGGTCGATTTGAAGAGCTTGTTCCCGCCGTAATACAGGGTCTTCGGGTCGTGGGGAGAGATCGCGAACGGGACCATCCAATTGTAGCGGAGCCCCGTTTCGGACACGGGCGGCCGGGGCGTGATGTTGACCTGCTTGCCGTCGGTCCTGTTCTTCAAGAAGACCGACCGGCCGCTGAAGTAATAGATCTTGTTCGCTTCGGTCGGGTCGGGCAGGGTGACGAACCCGTCGCCGCCTCCCCACGTGTCCAGATAGACGTGCTTCCAGAGGTTCGGAGCCTCGGGATCGAGACGGCTGGCGCTCGACCCGACGACCGCGGCGTTGTCCTGGTTCCCGCCGTAGATGTTGTAAGGCTTCTCCTCGTCGACCGCGACGGCGTAGAATTCGGTGATCGGCAGGTTGTTATTCAAGAGCCACGTTCTCGTCCGGTCGTAGGAGATATAGAGTCCGTGATCGGTCCCGAGAAGGATCCGGTCCGGATTGGCGGGATCGATCCAAAGGGCGTGGTGGTCGAGCGGAAATTCGCGTTTCTCCTTGTAGAGCAGCGGGACGATCGTTCCTCCGATCTGGGCATACGTCTTCCCTCCGTCCTTGGACTTCAAAAAGCGGTTCCCGGCGACATAGATCTCATTCTCATTGTCCGGGCATATTTTCATCAGGTTCCAGTCGTAGCCGATGGTCGTGCCGAGTTCGCCGACGTTGACCTTCATCCAGGATTCTCCCCGGTCGTCCGAGCGGTAGACTTCCCCCCGGATCGGCTGCGGCCGCGGGTCCCGGGCCTGGGGATCTCCCGGGCGAAGCGTTTGGTTATCGAGCAAAATGTAGAGGACTTGGGGGTTCGACGGGGCGATCTCGACGCCGATCCGGCCGAGGTCTTTTCCGTCGGGCAGCCCGCGCGTGATCTTCCGCCAGGACTTGCCGGCGTCCGTCGATTTATAGAAGCCGCTGCCGGCTCCCGCGACGACATGCCCCCACGGTTTTCTGTCCCTCTCCCAGGCGGCGGCATACAGGATGTTCCGGTCGACGGGATCCATCTCGGCATCGATGACCCCGACCCGCTCGTTGACATAGAGGATCTTGGACCAAGTCGTCCCGCCGTCCGTCGTTTTGTACAATCCGCGTTCCGCGTTCGTCGAGAAGTTGTGCCCGATCGCGGCCACATATACGGTGTTCGCGTCTTTGGGATCGATGAGCACCCGGCCGATATGCTGGGAATCGTGAAGGCCCCTGTTCGTCCACGTTTTGCCGCCGTCCGTCGACTTGAAGACGCCGGTCCCGGCGTAGGAGCTCCGGGCCATCAGGATCTCGCCCGTTCCCACCCAAACGATGTCGGGATCCGACGGGGCGATGGTGATCTCCCCGATCGCGAACGTCGATTCGTTCTCGAAGATCGGCGTCCAGGTGAGGCCGTTGTTGTCCGATTTCCAGACGTTTCCCGCCCCCGCGCCGACGTAGAGCGTGAACGGCCGGGCCGGATGAACGGCCAGACTCTGGATCCTCCCTCCGCAAAAAGCCGGTCCGACGGCGCGCCAAGTCAGGTCTTTGAAAGGAGATTCCGCCTTGAGCCGGAGATGCCGGCCCCAGGACGCCAGGCGCGTTTTGGCGTCGGTGGGCTGGGCGTGGGCCGCGGTCGCAAAAAGCGACGCGGTCAAGGCAACGAGGAGGAGGCGTTTGAAGTTCATGGCGGCGGATGTCCTTTCATGCGGTTCGCCCGGTGGGAGTCGAGTTCGGCAACAGCTTGTCCATTATAACCGAAAATGCCTAAAGAGCGTTTCGGTTCGGCCGGACATTGGAGATGGGAAGGCGGGATGAAGGGCTCAGACCAGACAAGCTTATCGGTCGACCGGGGCCAATTCCAAGGATCTGAAGTACATCAGGTAATGATCAAGCTGATGCTCGGGATAAAGCCGGAAGAGGGTCTCCCCTTTTTTTGATACCCGCATCCGCCCGATCTTCTCGGTCTTGTATTCATACCAGCCCGGGCTGGATCTCACCGTGCCCGCGATCTTCTCCTTGCCGGCGCTCACTTTGTAACGGCCATTGTCCCACCCGGGCATTGCCGCATAGGTGATGGAAACGTCATACATTCCGGGATCGGCGATATTCACGTGCCATTCGATGACGTCCTCGGGTCCTTCCATCTTTGAAATATGGAATTGGCCTTCCTCCCCTTTACGGTTGAATCGCTTGACCGCTCGGCCACGGGTGGAGGCGGTCAGATAATCCAGCACGACCGGCTCACCGCCCTTCGGCTGAATCACAAGGGGATCGATATCAGGAGGGCCGGCGATCTGCGCCACGACTACGGAGTCGACCGCGTCGGGCCGTGATTCGGGCAATGAGATCAGCCATCGACCACTTTCATCCCGGTTGACCTTCAGCTTCTCCGCTTTATCCGTCAGCATATGGGCATTCCGGATCCGGTTATTCAATCCTTCGAGCTTCAGGATGCCATCCGCCGGCCAGTCGAAGACATGAAGATAAAGCAGGTCCCCCTTTCTTGTGCAGAACCCCCAGGGGAACTCGGCCGGAAAGGGCGAGGGAGAGGTTCCGTAAATGCTTTCGCTGTTCTTGTCCATCCACTCGCCAACACTCTTGAGGATCTTCACAGAAGGGCCGGGAATGGCGCCTTCCCCGGTGGGCCCGACGTTGAGCAGGTAATTCCCTCCCTTGCTAACGATGGCCACCAGTCTTTTAATAATATCCCCGGCGGACTTCCAGTTCTGATCGAACTTGCTGAATCCCCAAGTATCATTAAGGGTTTGAGGAGTTTCCCAGGCCTCCTCGATCCCCCCGACCGGCATCCCGTTGTCGGTCAGGCTCTGATAATCCCCGAGCAGCTCCTGATCGTAATGCCCGACCCGGCCGTTGACCAGACAATTCGGCTGCAACGCATGAACGAGGTCGGCGAATTCCTTTCCCTGCTCCGGGGTGTACATCCCCCGGTCGAACCAAACGATCCCGAGCGGGCCGTAACGGGTGAGCAATTCCCTGAGCTGCGGCAGGGCCTTGTCATCCAGGTATTTCCGGAACAGCTCAGGATGATCCATGGTGTCCAGGCTGGTCTGTGAAGTATTAAAATCCCAGGTATTTCCGTAAGCGTACGGATTGTCCCAGTCCTCACGGTGGGAATAGTAAACGCCGAATTTGATCCCGGCTTCGGCACAGGCCTCCGACAGCTCCTTGAGCGGGTCCCTGCCGAACTTCGCATGATCGACGATATTGTAACCGCTGACTTCGGAATCGAACATGGCGAATCCATCATGGTGCTTGGCGGTGATGATGAGGTATGTCATGCCGGCGTTCTTGGCCAGGGCCACCCATTCGCGCGCATCGAACCGGGCCGGATCGAAAGTGGCGGCGATCTTGCGGTATTCGGCGACGGGTATCTCGAACCGCTGCATGATCCATTCGGCGATATCTCCCTGCTCGATCCTCTTTCCGTTCCATTCGCCGCCCAACACGGAATAGGGGCCCCAGTGGATGAACATTCCGAACTTCCCGCCGCTGAACCATTCCGGTAGGGTCCCGGCTTTCGCGTCCACACCTTCAGACCTGACGCCTGAACTTTTTGGGGAGCAGGCCAGACATAAGAGGAAAATGGCCCATGCACTCTGGCATTTCATTTTTTTCCCCAGTGTTGTCCTTTCCGCGGTTTCTCCGGAGCTTTAAACCCTTTCCGGGAACTTGAGGGGATACGACTTCCCGGCCGTGGTGTTGAATTCCCAGCTCCTGTCATCGCAAACGACCTTACAGGGCAGGCCTGCGTTGGAATGGATCACGGCCTGGGTCAAGCGGCCGTCGGCCCAGCTCACGTCCACCTCGAATCCGCCCCGAGCGCGAAGGCCGGTGACCTTCCCGGTCGGCCACGCCTTGGGCAGCGCGGGCAGCAGATGGATCCGGCCCGTGTGGCTTTGCACCAGCATCTCGCAGAAGCCGGCTGTCGCGCCGAAATTGCCGTCGATCTGGAACGGCGGATGGGAATCGAGCAGGTTCGGATAGACGCCGCCCCCGCTCTCGCCGTAGATGGTTTTCGTCTCGCTGACCACGTTGAGCAGGCTTCGCAGCATGGTGTAGGCGTGATCGCCGTCCCACAGCCTGGCCCAGAAATTGATCTTCCAGGCGCGGCTCCAGCCGGTGCTCTTGTCGCCGCGGGCTCGCAAGGAAACCCGGGCGGCCTCGGCCAGTTCGGGTGTCGCGGCCCGGGTGATCTGGCGGCCGGGATACAAGGCGAAGAGATGGGAGACGTGGCGATGGTCATCCTTGGGATCGTCCTTGTCGGCTTCCCACTCCTGCAATTGCCCCCAACGCCCGATCTTCGGCTTGAGCAGCTTGTCCCGCAGGCCGGCGATGTGATCGCGGAATTCCTTGTCATCCCCCAGCACATCGGCGGCCTCGATCGTGTTGGTGAACAGGTCGTAAACGATCTCCTGATCGTAGGTCACGCCTTCTTCGGCGGGGCCGTGCTCGGGCGACCAGCCGTCGGGTGTGACGAGCGCGCCGTCCGGCCGCCGTTTCAGCCGGTCGTCCCAGAACTGGCAGGCTTCCTTGAGCACGGGATAGGCGGTCTCGCGGAGATAGGCCTGGTCGCGGCCAAAGGCGAAATGCTCCCACAGATGCTGCGCATACCAGGCGCTGCCGGGCGGGTTCCATTTCCAGTACGAAACGCCGCAGGCGTTGTTCATCGTCTGGACGGTCCAGCCCCGGACCTTGCCGTATTTCCTCCGCATGTTCTTCGCGCTGACCTCGCGGATGCTCATGACGTAGTCGATGAACGGCCGGTGGCATTCGGCGAGGTTGGCCGGCTCGGCCGGCCAGTAGTTCATTTCGACGTTGATGTTCGAGTGGTAATCGCAGGCCCAGGCGGGGTCGTTGCTGTCGTTCCAGACTCCCTGGAGATTGGCGGGCAAAGATCCCGGCCGCGAGCAGCTGATCAGCAGATACCGGCCGAACTGGCAGAACAAGGCTTCGAGATCCGGATCCACCGACTGATCATTCGTGTAGGATTCGAGCCGGGCCAGCGTGGTCTTGGCCAGCAGGTCCGGCACGGTGGTTCCCACATCGAGCGAGAATCGGCGGAAGAGGGATCGATGATCTTTCACATGCCGCGCCAGCAGCCTCGCCACGCTCAGCCGGGCGGCAGAATCCACCCGCTTCGCGATGGCGGCGTGGGGATGCGTCCCCAGCCACTGCCGGGTGTGATCCTGCAGGAAGTTCGTGCCCGCTCCGAGGGTCAGGGTCACGCTGTCGCACAGGTCGAAGGCCAGACTGGCGCCGGGCACGGCAATGTTCCATGGATTTTTGGCGAAATCCGCGTCATGGTTCACCGTGATGGCGCCGTTCTTATTCAGCACGAGCAGCTGAGCTTCATATTCAAAACCGTTTTGCAGTTTGCCCACCGAGCTGAGCTTGTTGCCTTGGGCGGCGATCCGGGCCTGGTGCATATCCGCAAGCTGAACGCGGCCGGTGTACGCGGCGGACTTATCGGCGGTCAGGTGGATGACGATGACTCTGTCGGGGTGGCTGGCGAATGCGGTACGTTGATAGCTCACCCCGTTGTATTCGTAGGTCACTTGATGAACGGCGCGATCGATGTCGAGCTCCTGCCGGTAATGGGTCACCTTGGCGAAGTCATGGCCGAGATGGATGAGGATGTCGCCGAACGCCTGATAGGCCCCTAGGTCCTGACCCTCGTCATCGAGGCCCTCGACGGCCATGCGGCTTCCGGACCAGAGACTGATCTCATTGAACTGGACCCGCTCGACCCCAGTGCCGCCGAAGAGCATCGCCCCCATGGGGCCATTGCCGATCGGCAGGGCTTCCGTCATCCAGGCCGCCGCCGGATGGTCAGACCATAGGCACCATTTCCCCGAAGCGTCCGCCCGGGCAGGATTTTCCTGCGCGAACGCTGCTACGTCCGTCAGTGGCTTAATGCCAAGAGCCGCGGCACCCAGAGAGGCTGAAGCCAAGAAGCGACGCCGCGAAATGGCATTCCCCGCCAAGTTTGATCCTCGAGTCATGATCGTTTCATCAGCATAGCCGCGTTCGTAAGTCCTTGTCCATGTTTGGCGTATGACATTCGAATTCTATTTCGTTTCAGACCTGTTGCCGCGGGAGATGGTCCATTCCGTGGCGCTTGGCGTCCGCCGTCATTATTTCCGTAAGCTCGGCCTGCACATCGGGCGGCAGGGGTACCGGCTTGTGCTCCGCGAGCAGGGTTTCGACCCGCTCCCGGGCCCGCTGAACGATTCCCGGGCCTTGATGGGAGACACCGACCGCCTCGCGGTCAATGATGCGGCTCGGCCGCAGGACCTCCTCGCGGAACCATTTCAACGTCATCGGCGAGGTGAGGAAGTGGTCGCCGCTTCCGATGTCGCCGAACAGGTCCGCGCCCAGGCGTTTCCCGCGCGGCTGAACGCCCGCAGCGATCCGGTGCGCCATTCCGCACGCCTCGTTGTCAATGGCCAGCTTCTCGAGACTGTGGCAGCCCTCGAACTCGAGCAGTCCCACGCCTGAGACCACGTTGACCCCGCCGAGTGCCGCCATCAACGCCCCGATCCCCGATTCCATCCCGGCCTGCGCGTCGATCGTCTTGGCGTCGCTCAGGGCCATGTAGCCGTGAGACGGCAGCTTGAGGGTGCGGGCGATCTGGGCGTAGGCGCAGCACATCATCATGGCCTCGGCCGCTCCCAGGCAGCAGGTCCCGTGAGTCATGTCGAGAACTGCGGGCGATCCGCCGTAAATGACGGGACTGCCCGGACCTGCGAGTTGATGAATAACGAGGCCGCCGAGGTTCTCGGCGACGTGCTGGACGAGCGCCCCCGACAGAGTGGCTGGTGACGTCGCTCCCAGCAGGGGGACGGAGATCAACTCGGCCGGGATGCCCAACCGAGCGGAATCGATAAGGCTCTGGGTGGTGAGGTTGCTCCATTTCAGCGGCTGCGAGGCGCAGGCGTCGAAAATCGCGATAGGCTTGGCCTTAAGGGCTTTTGCCCCGCCGGCCACGACCTGCAACATATCCCTCATCACTGCGAACCCTTCCGTGGTAAAGGTTCCCGTTATGATCGGCTTGCTGGAGTTCATCAGGGCGATGTAGAGCCGGTAACGATCCGCGATCTTTTCCGGCACATCGCAAGGCACAACCGCCGTGCTCTGGGCGCCAATGTGGGGCAGGGCATCCGAGAGGCGGGAGAGGGCGACCATGTCGGCGGTGACTGTTGGTCTTGACTTGCCGGTCTTTGAGTCGAGGATCTTCAGCACGGCCGAGCCTGTGACGAAATAGGTATTCATCCCCTCGAGTTTCATCGCCAGCTTGCCGGTCCGGTCGAACATGTGCACCGGATGCGGCGCGGAGCGGATGCAGCGCCACACGAGCGCCTCCGGCAGCCGGGCCCGCTGCGTGGCGGGATCTATCTTGGCACCCCCGTCGCCGAGCAACGTGAGGGCTTCCTGGTTTTCCACGAAGATCCCGACCTTTTTAAGAACATCCATGGCCTCGGCCAGGATCCTTTCGATAAGCTCTTTGTTGAGAAACTCCGCCGCAGGACGGGTGTTAAGCGCAGGCTTTGATCTCGGTCCCACCGGCTTTGTCACCTTCTTCGACTTTGCCATATCAGTCCCCTTTCACATGACGACTTTTGCGTCAATCGTCTGGCCCTATGCCGTGCCGTTCGAAGTCTTCGCCGACAGGGCGGGTTCGGAATCGGCTTGCATCCTCATCCTGATTTCGTTCAAGAGGGTATTTCGGCCAGCGGGCGATGTCAACAGCAAAGCGGTAATGGTGAAGGACGTAAGTCTGGCCATGGGAGTATTCCTCATTTGGTAATCTATGTCCGAGCGCTCGGCGAAGTCAATGTCATTGAAATCGGAAAAAACGGAACCATTCAGGCGTTATCTCTTGACTTTCTCCGTTTCCCCATTATGATTCGCCGTGCTTGCCTACGGATGGCCATGAGCCATCTTTGAGGTCGACGGAGAGTCCGATGCAAACACCAAAGAGCATTAAGATCTCGTGGCTTTTCGCGTTGCTTCTCGTCCTGACGAGTGGGAGCCCGGCTTCTTTACCGACGGATATTCAGGACAGACCCGGCGTTCAGGCGGCCGCCGTCCTCCAGGACTCCGATCCGGCCCGGGAGAAGCGCCTCGCCTGGTTCTGCGAAGCCAAGTTCGGGATGATGATCTCCTGGGGATTGTATGCCATCCCGGCGGGAGTTTGGAAAGGCAAATCCCATCCCGACAATTACGCCGAATGGATCATGTTCGACGAGAAGATCCCGGTCGCGGAATACTCGCGGCTGGCGGCGGAATTCAATCCGGTCAAGTTCGATGCCCCGGCCTGGGTCGCCCTGGCCAGAAAAGCGGGCATGAAATACGTCATCCCCCTGGCCAAGCACCACGACGGATTCAGCATGTTTGATTCCTCCCTGACGGACTTCGACGTGGTCGACGCCACGCCGTTCAAGCGGGACGTCATCGGGGAGTTGGCCCGGGCAAGCCGGGCAGCCGGTCTCAAATTCGGCTGTTACTACTCCGTGGACCGCGACTGGCACCGGCCCACGGGACAGGGCAACGAATACAAGCAGACCAACACCTGGGACTTCCCGGCCTCGACCCGGGCGGATTTCGACGCTTATTTCCGCGACTTCGCCAAGCCCCAGGTCGAGGAGCTCCTGGTCCTGTACCGTCCCGACGTGCTCTGGTTCGACGGGATCGGCTTCAAGAGCGACAGCCAGCTCGAGGACCTCGTCCGGACGATCCGGACGCTCCAGCCGGGATGTCTCATCAACAGCCGGATCAAGACGTTCCGGAATCCCTCTCCGGATCCCTGCCGCTATTGCGACTACATTTCCATGGGCGACAACGAGATCGCCGACAGGGCGCCGGGGTTCGAATGGGAGAATCCGGGGACCCTGAATTCGACCTACGGCTATAGCCGGGACGACAACCGCTGGATCGACTCGAAGGAGATCATCTTCCGGCTCGTCGATATCGTCAGCAAGGGCGGCAACTATCTGCTCAATGTCGGCCCGACGGCCGAAGGCATCATCCCCCAGCCGAGCGTCGAGCGGCTGCTCGAAGTCGGCGCATGGCTGGAAACGAACGGGGAGGCTATTTACGGGACGAAGGGGTGGAGGGTTTACGGCGAAGGGCCGCTCTTCGAGTGGGAAGCGGAAAGGGCCAAAAACCGGGGCGTCAAGCCGGCCGCCGGAGCGCGGACGGCCCTGGACGTGCGTTTCACGGCGAAAAACAAGACTGTCTACGCCATCTGCCTGGACTGGCCCGAGCGGGATGTCCTCGTCAAGGCGCTGGGCCTGAACGAAAGGGAAGGAGAGAGGGTCGCCGCGGTGAGCATGCTCGGATCGAAGGACAAGATCCAATGGCGCCAGGCCGAGGAGGGGCTGTCGCTTTCCGTGCCGAACGTCCCGCCGGTCCGCAATGCCGTCGTCTATAAAGTCGACCTCAAATAAGCCCGCCAAAGACGGAGGCCTTCCTTCGCCTGCAGCCTAGAGCGACCAGCCCGCCCGGTATGGTCTAAGGGGATCTGTGACACGAGATCCATAGCCAGTTCAGCTCAAGGAAACGAAGAAGGCCATCGGCCGGGTGATAGGGATTTCCTTTTTGACGTTGATTCACAAGGGGGGAGAGTGGCGGGGCCGATGAGACTCGAACTCCCGACCCGCTGTCTAGAAGGCAGCGGGATTACTCTCCTAAATGATGAGGAATGAATAGATTGTCGGTCGCGAATCGAAGGACACACAGGAGAATGTCATCCTTGCCGCGATGATAAATGAAGCTAGTCTGTTCAGGTGTGTATTTCTCAATTCAAATGTTTCATTTTTCGCTGGTCAGAATCCGCACCGGCCCGAGCAGGCCTGACGGGACTAGCGGCGAATTCGGATCGTACGGATCGTCCGTGCAGAAGGTGTAGCGACCGGCCGGGATCCTCTTCCCGCCGAGGAATCCGGGCGGGCATTCGACCGTGCGCGCATTGGCGTCGGCCGGTTGCTTGTCGCCGATCATGCGGTTCGCCCAGCGGTTGACGACTTCGATCTCGAGTTGGTTATCGCCGGCCTTGATGGCGCCGGTGACATCTATCCGCCACGGCGCGCACCACACCACGCCGAGATCCTGGCCGTTCAGCTTCACCCGCGCCATGTCGTGAACGACGCCCAGATCCAGATACGTTTTGCCTTTCGGGATCCGGGTCAGGTTGAGCGCCTTCCGATAGGTGGCGATGCCGGAATAGTATTTGATCCCCGGTTCCGTTCGTGTTGTCCAATCCATCAACCGATCGAACACGAACTCCCCGGGCCGCCTGCCTTGAATGGATTCGAAGGGGCCCCACTTCGGATCGAACGCGACATCCCATGCGCCTGAAAGTTCCAGGCCGATCTTTAAGTCCGGGAAATTCTCTTCCGTTTTCGATGCGGGCTTCTCGGCCGTCCCGCCGAACACGACGAAGAAGCTTTGAAAAGCATCGAACTCCATGGGAATGACCGTAAGACCGTCGGCCCGCTCAAATTGCGGCAGCGGCCGCCGTTCGCCGGTTACGGGGTCCCAGAGTTGCGGGCGGCCCCGGCCGACCCGGAAGCGGCAGTCCGCCTTGATCGGATCGCCGGTCCGGTTAGACACAAAGTAGATATCCCGATCGCTGGTGCGCCGGTGGCCGTAGCGGATGGGGCCTGTTGCGGTGAAATCTTCCTTGACCCCCATTCCCGCCAACAGGGAGGCCGTCAGATCATAGGAGGGATAGAGCGGAGGGAGAGTTTGGTTCTGTTGAAGGGTCGGGGCCGACGGCGACAGCACGCCACCCCAATGGATAAAGCCTTGGCCATAACTGCGCTTGGTCACCGTCTGCGGCGCGTCCAGCCTCCCCCAGATGTCCTTGGCCAGCGATCGGACTTCACTGTCGCAGGCGGGATAGCCCGCAAGGCTAGGGGATTTGACCGGTGGCGTGCCGACAATTGTAGCCCCGGCCTTCACCAGGTCCCGGATTTTAGCGAGCAGTCCCGGGGTCATCGTTTCCACCTGCGGCAGGACCATCAGGCGGTATGAGCTTCCTCCCGGAAAAGCGATCCGCGCGTCCTTCACTTCGGCCCTGGCCATGAGGATCTTCGGGGAGCATCCGTCGAAGCCATAGCCTTTCTTGTCAGCCAACACGCCGCTGCCCTCCAACGCGCTGGGCGGAGGCAGGAAGATATGGGGCGTCCCCTCGGGGGTGAGATACAGCACGTCGGAAACCGTAACTCCCTGGCGGAGAAGCTCGGAGCAGCGAGTGAGGTAGCGGTGGTAAGCCGACACCATGGGCCACCAGGTCTGGTTCCGGTGCCAGTGCACGCCATACGGACCAAAGGCCATGCCGGGCTTGTAGGCGTCGCCCAGCGCCTGGTGCGCGAACGTATGGAACACGAAACGGTTGATGCCCACGCAAAACGCCCAGTCACCCTGATCCTTCAACGACCACGGATAAGCATCCAGCCCCCCGACGGAGGTGAATGCTTCGGCGGAGACGATCGGTCGTCCCATCAGATGCGCGATGGAAGTGGATTCAAAACAGCTGTAAGCGGAGTCCAATCTGTTGTTCCAGAACTCCGCCATCGGCACATCGGCCACCGCGCCCAAGTCGAGGTCGCCGGCCGGATTCATGTCATAGGGTTCGATCGAAAGCGAGAGCCCGTGTTTCCGTCCATACGCCTTCACGGCTCCGGCATGATTCTCCAACACCAGTTCCTGCCCCGTCAGGCGAAGGTCCCAGAGGAAACGCTCGGACATCTCGAGGCTTTGGACGGCCCTTCCGGTGTAGACCGGCAGCCATGGCCGCGCATCATAGCCGCGCCGTTTCTTGAATTCGGCAAGGAACGAAGGCGTCCAGTTCTGAGCGCCGGATTCCCAGCTATCCATATGCAGCGTTGTCAAACCGTGCTCATCCGGGCGCCGGCCGATCTTTTGAAGCAGCTTCCCCACATATTGGTCCAGATGGAACTCCAGCGCCTGGACGTCGAACTTGTCGCATTCCAAGCCCAGCGCGGTGGAAGGGGCGGGCCGACTGCTCGCGCCGGTGGGGCGGCGGCCCATGCGGACGATCGTCCATTCCCCGGCCGGGACCTCCCAGTTGAGGGCGCCGTCGGGCTCGAGCCGCTCTGTCAGATCCACGATCTCGCTCGGCTGGATGACGCCCGCCTGCCCAGGCTCCTCGTAACTTGCCGAGGCCGGCAATTGGGGCTTGACCTGCTTCCATATCGTATACGGCCCTCTTTCATAAAGCGCTTTCTCATTGATGTCGGCGATGATCGGCTTGCGGCTGGGGAAGGCCAAGACCGCCACATCCTCGTAATATGGGCTGGCCATCTTGTGAAACTGGGTCGAACGCTGCTCCGGAAGGGGAAGGACCGCCGAATAGCTCCGCGGCCCTTTGAGTTCGACCGAACTGAAGACCAGGTGCTGCATGGCTTGTTCCGGCTTGACCCAGGGGCCGCCGCTGCCGCACCAGCCCGGTCCGATCCCGAGGGTGATGTCGATCCCCAGGCGTTCCGCGTCGCGGACGGATCGGACGAAAAGCTCCTGCCACTCGGGGCTCATGAACGCGACCGGGCCTCCCGGCGGCTCGTCGATGTCCACCTCGAGGAACACCAGGTTGCCGAGGCCCGCCGCCTTCATGGATTCCAGGTCGGCGGTCATCTCTTGGCCATTGAGATTGCCGTTCAGGAAATACCAATACACCCCGGGGCGCGCGGAGTCCGGGGGATTGACGAAGTTCTTTTCCAGGTTTCCGGCCACCGGGCTGGTCTGGCAACCGGTGAGGAGGCCCGTCAGCGATGCCAGCAGCAAAGCGGCGATGATGAAAATTGTATGTCTGTTCATGTAAGGATTCCTCGTTTTGAGCGTTTCATTCATTGGTCCCGGGCAGGGTGGACAGAGATCGATAGATTTCGGAACCCACGGCATTGACGGCCGCGTCGTTTTCCATACGCTGAAGAATATAGTTTTTCAGTGTTCATGACAAATTCATGGGGCTTAATGAATAAATGATGGTCTTTATGATACCCTGCCATAACGGACATGGGAGGGAATTCGTGATCTCGAATAAAACGAAAGATCGCAAAGCTATTGCAGCCGCCGTTTTTGCCCTCTGGGTCTGGACCGGACTTGTCATTTCGCAGGAGGCCTTGTTTGCGCCTGACCCTCCTGATCCCGATGCCTATGACCTGTCGGTCTGGAAAAGCGCCAAGCCGGGGATCCAATCCGGTTTCGGATCGCTCGATGTCTCCTATTCAAAAAGCCTTCCGCCAAAGGGAACTGTCGCGAATGCGATAGAGCTTCATGGCTGGAAGGGTGAACGAGTCAGCTGTCTATTGCTGGTGTGGTCCGCACTAAGCAATGACAACGTCGCGATCCAGGCCAGCGAACTCCGCAACGGCAATTTCAAGATCGCCAAGGAACGTATTTCCATCTCGGCCTTGAAATATGTTCTGGTCGATGAGTTCGATGGATGCGGAGCCAACGATCTGACTCTTCCAGCGCATATCCGCCCTGATCTTATGAGCCAAACAAACCGTTTTCCCATCGCCGCCCGCGAAAGCCGCCCGGTTTGGATCTCTGTAGACATCCCGAATGACATACCTGCCGGCGTCTATACGGGAGAGATCTCAAGACGATCGGCCTCCGGCACGGTCGATCACGGGTTTCGCCTGGAAGTGCAGAATGCCACGCTGCCCACGCCTTCCGAATGGTCTTTCCACCTGGACCTTTGGCAGCATCCGGACGCGGTGGCGAGATATGGCGGAGTCGCATTGTGGTCACCGGAACACCTGAACCTTCTGCGGCCGATGCTCACCATGCTGGCTCAGGCCGGACAAAAGTGCATTACCACGACCTTGGTCGATGAGCCCTGGAATCATCAGACCTACGATGATTTCGGCAGCATGATCAAGTGGACCAAGCGGGCCAACGGGACATGGAGCTATGATTACTCTCATTTCGATACGTATGTCGCCCTGGCGATGGAATGTGGGATTACCAAGCAGATCAATTGTTATTCCATGGCACCGGTGGGCAATACATTTACCTGGTTCGATGAAGCGACGTCCCAAACCGTCAAGCGAGTGCTTCCCACGGGGTCCACGGAATATAATGATCTCTGGAGACCCTTTCTCATCGCCTTCAGAGCGCATCTTCGACAAAAGGGCTGGTTAGGGATAACAGCCATAGCGGGGGATGAACGCGACGGGATGGAAATGCAAGGTCTGTTGGCTCTTGTGAAAGAAACGGCCCCTGAGCTTAAGGTGGCCTTAGCAGGCGATTATGATAGTCGCATCGATCCCTCGATCTATGATTTCAGCTCTCACTGGGGATCCGTTGAGACGATGTCGACGCAGGGGGGCGGGCTGGCTCGATCCAGACGGAGGTTGGGCCACAAGACGACCTTTTATGTCGCCTGCAATATCGCATATCCCAATACGTTTACCTTTTCCCCTCCGGCCGAGGCCTGCTACTTGGGCTGGTTCGCTTCGGCCATGGGCTTGGACGGGTTCTTAAGGTGGGCCTATAACAGTTGGCCCAAAAATCCCAACATGGATTCCCGATATATCAAATGGCCAAGCGGTGATGACTTTATGATCTACCCCGGTGCCCGAAGCTCCGTACGGTTCGAAAGGCTCAGGGAGGGCATCCAGGACTATGAAAAGATCAGAATACTCCGGACGGAGTTGGCAGGATACCGGACACCGGAAGCTGCCGCCGCCGCAAAAAGACTGGACGACTTTCTGAACTCGATCAGCATCAAGACCCTTCCCGATAAGACCGCCGCCGATGTTATCAATCGGGGAAAGCAGATTGTTTACGAAATCGTCAATTCGGGTATCGTGAAAACCCGGTTCAAGGATCGATAGGGATTTCCTTCTTCCGCCCGGATTGGGATTTTTCCCCTTCGTGGCCTCGTTGAACACAGCCCCTAGGAGCGGTTAGGACCAGAGAACGCCGAAGGCACCGACAGGGTCCCGGACGGAGGTTTGTCGGCGCCCGCGAGAAGAGGACGGCCGTCCGAGTGCCCGGGAAGAGGCTTCCACGGCCGTTTTCTCGGGGAAACAGAGAACGCGCCTGGAGGGACTCGAACCCCCGATCCGATGCTGAGAAGACAACATTAAAAGCGGCCTGCTGCCGACGACTGAAGTCTGCCCCATCGGAACTCCCCGCGCCTTTGAGCTTATTGAAGCGCCATTCAGACCCGCCCCCTCCTCGCCGAACACCTATCGGAGAAGGGAGTCCGGATGAGTGGCGCGGTAGCTTCCTGATTTCCCCGGATCCGTCGGGCCAATCCGTTCAACCGCGACGGAAGCGGCAAGCCAGGGCTTCTCCGATCCCTGCGGAACGAACCAGGCCTCGAGGCAAGTCCGGCCCGCGGCAAGATGAACAGTGAATTCGGCCGCCGGCGTCTCCGGAAGAACCCGGACGGCCCGGTCGACGTTGCCGACCCGCAGCCGAGCTTCGGCCGCGCCGACGACCGCGGCGCCATCGCGGGTTTCCAGGATCTTTTTCCCGGACTCGGGGGGCCAACGGAAGGCCCGGAACGCGTATTCCCCCGCGCGCTCCGCTTCGATCACCCAAACCTGCCGCCCGCCCCCGCGGTGCGCATCATGGGCGTGAAGGATCGCCGGGTTCTCACGGTTCGACCCGATCACGATGTCATTGTAGCCGTCGAACTTCGCGGAAACATCGCTCCACCAAGCTTCGTACCTCGCATGGAGCTCAGCGACCGTCTCCGGGTGCCGCCCGGCGATGTTTTCCCGTTGTCCCGGATCGGTCCGAATGTCGTAGAGCTCGAGGCTTTTCGGGGAGCCGATCTCCGCCGCCGGGGGCACGGCGGCCTCCCCGTCTTTCAATGTGGGGCTGACGAGGCGCCAGCGCTCGGTCAGCACCTGGAATTCCTTGTATTTCACCGGAAAGTCGACCCGCTGGTTATGTACGAAAAGAGCGCGCTCGGCCCACGCTGTCCCCGGATCACGGAGCAAAGGAAGGAGACTCGCCCCGTCGAATGAAATCCCGGCCGGCGGCTTGATCCCGCAGCAATCAAGGAGCGTCGGCAGCAGGTCGAAATGGGCGGTCAGCCGGTCCACGTCCTTGCCTCCCTCGATCCCGCCGCCCGGCCAGCGCATATAGCAGGGCACCCGGTGGCCGTTCTCGTACCCCCAGATCTTGCCGCCGCGCATCCCGGCGCTATATCCCTCGAGGACATAGCCGTCGTCGTCAATGACGATGCCTCCGTACCAGGGACAGGGGCCGTTATCGGACATAAAGATGAAGATCGTGTCGTTCTCAAGCCCCAGGGTCCGGATCTCGGCCAACAGCCGGGCCAGGTCTTCGTCGAATCGGGTCAACATGCCGTAGTAGTACGCCAGGCGGTCAGACACCAAGGTCCGGTAAGGCTCGGCATAACGGTCATCGACCGTGAGAGGCGCGTGCGGCAGGTTCGTCGGCACATAGCAAAAGAAGGGGCGGTCCCGGTTGGCCCGGATGAACCGGATGGCCTCGTCGAACCAAACGGTGTTGCAGTACCCTTCGTATTTTTGGGCCTTTCCATTCCGGATATACGTGTCATCATAATAGTCGTTGCCCCAGTGGTCCGGCGCGGCTCCGACGGCGCCTCCGCGATGGACGAGCGTCTCCTGGAAGCCGCGGTCTTGCGGCCGGAACGGATAGTTCTCTCCGAGGTGCCATTTGCCGAAGATGCCGGTCCGGTAGTTGGCGGACTGAAAGAGATCGGCCATGGTCGTCCGGTCCCGGGCGAGCAGCGACCTCCCTCCGATGGTGTGCCAGACGCCCGAGCGGGCCGAGTACTGGCCCGTGAGAAGGGATGCCCGCGTCGGAGAGCAACAAGGGTCGGTGTGGAAATTCGTCAGCCGGGCGCTCTTGGCATGGAGGGCGTCCAAGGCCGGCGTTTTGACGGTCCGGTTCCCGTGCGCGCCGATATCGCCGAATCCCTGGTCATCCGTCATGACCAGGACCACGTTCGGCTTCCGCCGGGAATTCCCCGCGCAGCCGGTCAGGCCGAGGGTTGAAACAAGCGCCAACGACCCCGAGGCGGCCGCGGCCGTCCCGGCGTCTTTAAGGAATTGGCGGCGTGTCCGAACGCGTCCTCGGCTCATGATGAATCTCCCATCTTGCGCACATCGGCAATGTATCTTCGGCCGATAGGCGATGTCAATCCCAACAGGATTTATGAAAATCGAGCCCCAAAAACATGTTCAGTCCGCTGCGGGCTATCGTTCGTACCGGCGATGATGCCCGAAATCGCCGCTTCCCCGGGGGATCAGAGAGCGCGCCGGGACTGGATTAAGTGAGATCCTTATCGCGCACCCGCGGGCAAGTGTTCGAGAAGGTAGCGGGTCATGAGCAAGCGCAGGTGTATCGGCGTGCCCTTGCCTTCCCGCAGGCCGTGATCGCGGTTGGGATAAGACATGTAGTCGAACCGCTTGCCGAGCTCGATGAGACGGTCCACCAGCCCCTCGGTGATCTCGAGATGGGTGTTGGTCTCGCCCGTCCCGTGGACGATCAACAGGTCCCCGGCGAGCCCTTCGGCGAAGTTGATCGGCGCGGACTTGGCGTATCCCTCCGGATTCTCCTCGCGCGTCCGCATGAAGATCTCCTGGAACCAGGCGTTGTAGAGGTGGGGCTGAGGCTTGGGCGCCACGGCGATCCCGACGTGATAGACGCCGGGCTTGCGGAACATCGCGTTCAGGGTGTTCGACCCACCGCCGCTCCATCCCCAGATGCCGACGCGCGACAGGTCGGCGTATGGACGGGTCCGGCCCAGCTCGCGCAGTCCGGCCGCCTGTTCTTCGGTCGAAAGCGGACCGAGAGTGGGATAGATCACCCGCCGCCAGGCCGCCCCCTTCGGCGCGGGCGTTCCGCGGTTGTCCATCGAGACCACGAGATATCCGAGGTCGGCGATTACGCGGTGGAACATGCTGTTGCCCTGTCCGCCGGACCAGTCGTCCAGGACGGTCTGCCCGTGAGGCTCGCCATAGACAAAGACGAAGACGGGATATTTGCGGGCCGGGTCGAAGTCGCGCGGCTTGATCATCCAGGTGTCCATCAGGATGCCGCCTCCGATGTCGAGTTTAAAGAATTCGGTCGGCCGCGTGATCTCAGGGGCAAGTTTGGCGCGGAGGGCCGCGTTGTCCTCGAGGACGCGCCCACGCTTGTGGTTCGGCAGCTTTACCAGCTCGATCACGGGAGGGGTGTCGAAGGTCGAATAGGTATGGAATGCCCAGCGGGCGTCCCGGGAAAAGTCGTAGTTGTGCGTTCCCGGCTGATCGGAGGGCGTGACCCGTTCGGGTTTTCCGGTCCCGTCGAGCCGGACGCGGAAGAGATAGCGTTGGGTGGCGTTGTCGGGGGAGGCGAAATAGTAGAAAAAGCCGCCGGCCTCGTCGATCCGTCCGCGAACGATGATTTCGCTCGCCCCGGGCGTCAGGAGACGTTCAGTCGCGCCGTCGCGGGAGACGACATAGGCGTGGCGCCAGCCGTCCTTCTCGCTCAGGACGACGAAGGCGCGGCCGCCCTGGATCCATTCCAGACCGGCGTTCGCCCGGTAGCTTGCATCGACCCAGGCGGGATCGGTTTCGTGAAAGATAACCTTAATCGCGCCGGTGCGGACATTGACCAGCAGGAAATCGCGGGTGTCTCGGCCGCGGCTCAGTTTCTCGACCAGCAGCTCCTCGGAGTTGCCCGCCCAGCTCACCTCTCCGAGATAGAATCCGGACGGAGCGTAGGGGAGCGGAAGCCAGCGTGTCTCGCCTCCGCCGGCGGAGACGATGCCCACGCGAAGCGTCGGGATCGTCGTGCCCACCCGGGCGAAGCGGACGTACCTGACCTCCGGATACGACGGATCGGTGGGTTCGAGGATCGGCCGCTGCAGCAGGGCCGAGGAATCAGTCTGGACATAGGCGACCGTCCGACCGTCCGGGCTCCAGCTCGCCTGGCCGTTCACGACCGTTCCCGCGATACCGTCGAAAGTCAGGGGGATCGTCGGGCCGCTTGAGCCGGCGCTCAGGTCGCAAACATGCAAGTTGGCCTGGATGGTGCAAAGGATTTTCCGTCCGTCGGGAGAGAAGGCATTGCGGCCGATCCCGGGAGAAACGCCCTCGACGACTTTGCGGAGCGTGCCGGAGGACCGGTCGAGCGTCCAGAGGTCGGCGATCCGGCGGTCGGTGTCGCTGTCGGCGCGGCCGTTCGTCTCTATGAGGATGAGTGCGCCGCCGGGAGAAATCGCATAGCCGTCGATCGGGAGGGGCGATTTGCCTCCCGGCGGCGTGAGTTGCGCAGAGGAGGCCAGGACGGTGCGCGCGCCCGAGGCCGCTTCATAGCGGATGATTTCCCGGCTGTTCCCGCCGGCTTGATCGCCCGGAGGCGATTCCAAGACCGTATAGCCCGATCCGTCGGGCAGCCAAGCTGCGCGGAAGCCCCTGGCGTTGAACTCATTGCGCTCATAGACCGCCCGCAGCTTGGCTTCGGCATCCGCGGGTATCCGGGGGGGGGCCGAACTGCTGGATTGAGGCGGTTGAGCCTGCGGGTGATGAGAATACGGTCGAGGGGCCGCCAGGAGAGCGGCGGCGCCCGTCAGGGCGAGACATAACAAGGCGAGAAAGGTCTTGTTGTAACGCGCAATTAAATCGGTTTTATGCATGGCGAGCTCCTTCCTTCTTATCTCCGGCGCTCCGGCTGAGCCGGGAGGGAGTTTAGAACAGGGTTCGACAAGCCGTCAAGGAAGGGACAATTTGACCGTTGAACATCAAGCGTTGATTCGTGATCACGAGAAGCCGAAGTCTATCGTCCTTTAGCCGGTGCGGCGGGATTTCTTGTCCTGACACGCTCTTCGAGCACCGATCTTTGTGGCTTTTCGTGGTTATTGACAGCGCTGTGCAGCGGGCCATATACTTTCAGCATAGTTCATAGGGTAGATTCGTTGTCCGGAGCAGAAATTCACCACATCGAAGAAAAAGGAAATTCTTATCCCTAACCTGAGGGCGATGTTTGACTTCACGAACAAGCAAAGAGAGGTCCTGTGGCAATTAAAGTCGGATGCTTCGCACTGATCGATCCGTTTTCCGTCCTTGAGCATCAACTTGATCGCATCAGGGATTGGGGTTTCAAGTACGCCGACGTCACGGACAGCACGGACGGCGGCAGCATGGGCGTCGAGTATGGTTTCGCCGCGGTTGCGAGCCTCGACGCGAACCCGTTCGACATCAAGCGCATGTTCGACGTGCGCGGCCTGAAGATCACCACTTGGTGCGCGCACGCGAACCTGCTGGACCCGACTGCGCCGTGGCGCTTCGGCACGACGCAGATCATCAAAGCGGTTCGTCTGGCGGCCGCGGTCGGCGTCGAGCACGTCATCACCTCGGAAGGCGATCCCAAGACCGCGTTCGGGCATAACCTCACCGACGCGGAGGCGCTGTTCCTGATCCGCGAGCGGCTGTACGAGCCGCTGCGCGTCGCCGAAGATCACGGCGTCAAGATCCTGCTCGAACCGCACGGCAAATACACCGACTCGATCGATCACATGGAGAAGATCCTGGAGCTGTGCGATTCGCCGGCGCTGGGCGTCAACTTCGACTCCGGCAACTCGTGGCTCGGCGGCACCGATCCGGTCGCGATGGTGAAGCGGCTGGCCGACAAGATCGAGCACGTCCACTGGAAGGACTGGCCTGCCGAGATGGAAGCCAACCGCGGCAAGCAGTTCGGCGCGGGCATGTCGGGCATCCCGCTCGGCACCGGCGTCGTGGATGTCAAGGGCGTCTTCAACGCGCTGGTCGCGGCCGGGTATGACGGCTACAGCACACTCGAAGTCGCGGGCGACTCGGCCGTGTTGCAGAGCTATGCGTATTTGAAGGCGCTGGGGGCTGAGTAGATACGTACGTTAGTAGATTCACCATCCCCAAGAGGCTGCGGGTTTTCGTGTTATTAAGTTCGATCTTTTCTCGCTAGCATATGTAGTCATGCAGCAGCCGGAGGTAGATGCGGTAATTCTCCAACGAGACACCGGGAGGTGTCTGGTGATCGACACTGGGGATGAATCCGCCTGACGTCATCAGGGGCAGGAGCCGCTCGAACTCCGCCCGCATGGCATCTTCGCCGTGCGGCATGACCATCTTGTTGTAATGGCCGACCATTCTCAGGTTGGGGAACCGGGCGCGCATGGACATTCCATCGACACCAGCCTGCCGTTCCAGCGGCAGCACGCCCTCGATCCCATTGTCCAGCAGCCATGGAACAAGGAGCGTCACGTCGCCGTCCGTGTCCACGATCGTCAGCATCTCCATTTCTTTCGCACGCGCCAGCAGCTTTTTGTAGTAGGGCGCCAGGAATTCGTCCATCAGCCCCCGGCTGATCATGGGGCCGTTGTTGTACGACATGTCCTCGGCCATCGTCATGAACGTCGGACGGCCGATTCTCTCGATCCGCGCGAGGATGGCCAGGTTGAAATCCAGCAGATCCTGATTCATCTTGTGCAGGAGTTCCGGCTGATCGTAGAAGGCCAACATCAGTTTGGTGAAGCCCATGAGCGTTCGCGGGAACCAGAAGAAGCCTTCGAGCGTAATCCAGATGACGGCTTCGCCCTTGTCCTGTCGTTCGAGCCACGGTTTCATCCCCAGGATGGCATCGCCATGGTCGGGGAATAGGTTCGGGCGATTCGCCAGGTAGTCGTCCATGTTCGAAACGATGCCCTCGACTTGGTGCTGCTCCGCCTCGATCGTCGCGTCCGTCGTGCTGAACCAATACTGCTTGTACGGGTCGAGGCCGAAGTGATCGTGGATCTCAAAAACCCCTGCCAGCTCGGCAGGCAGCCCTTCGGCATGCCAGCGATCAACCGTCTTGTCCCACCACATGGCCCATTCCCAACGCGGCAGCCGGTCGACCGGCTGGAAGTCCATTACGGCGCGAAACCGTTCAACGTGATTCATGGCAGGATGAATTGAAATTGATAGTCTCCGGAACCCACGGCATAGACGGCGGCGTTGTTATCCATGCGCTGAAGAATATGCTTCTCCCGGTACGCGACGCATCCGGCATATCCCTGCTCCGGCCGACGAAGCCCGCGACTTGACCGCTTTGGTAATCTACTTCCGGCCGCCCAGCGAAGTCAATGACGCCGAAGGCGAAAAGAACAGATCCCTTCAGGGGCTCTCTCTCGACCTTTCTCTTTTCCTTGTAGCGTTGACGATGATGGTCAATCCCGACATAATTCATCTGTGCGCCTCATGAAAAACTGTTTCCTGCCGGGAATCTACCAGCCTCCTGGGGGAAGAGCATCACATCATCATGTCACCTATTCTAAACAGGGCAAAGATCTAGTCCGCTGCAATGGATGAAGATCTTATCCTACAGGAGGACTCCATGTTCAAACCAGCCTCATCGGCCCAGCCGAGGCGGGATTTTCTCTTCCGTGACCTGCCCCTTTGCGCCCTGTCCGGCCTGGCCCTGGCCAGGCTCCCGCTCGCCGGACAGACGGCCGCCCCGGCCCAGGCGCTGGCGCAGGCTCCCCACAAGTTCGACGCCGAGATTCCCCGCAAGATGACCATGCGCCTGGCCTTCCGGATGCAGTATGTAGCGGCCTTCATCCCTTATCTCGAGTTCTGCGCCAAGACGGCGGGACGCGATGCCGTCATCGCGACTCTCAAAGCCTACGCCGAGGACGGCGCGGGGCCGGGGGCCGCGGACAATGTTCGCCGTCTGGGCGGCAACGGCTTCGCCCATCTGAAGAAGCTCTTCGACCCGAAGAACGCCATGCCCTACGGCCAAACTCTGACTTTCACCCTGACTGAGGATACCGACAAGGTCCACGAGCTGCGCGTAACCGAGTGCCTCTGGGCCCAAACCTTTCTCACGTCCAAGGCGGGCGACCTGGGCTACGCGGGCATCTGCTGGGGCGATTACGCTTTCGCCAGGGCTTTCAACCCGGCCATCGAGATGATCCGGGACAAGACCCTAATGCAGGGTCACGACTGCTGCAACCACCGCTACGTCTGGAAGGGCTAAGGGAACATTTCCCATCCGCATGGATTTATCCCTCCCCTCGTCCTCAGCCGGGACGGCCCAGACATGCCATCGTTTGGGGAACGAACGGCCTTTTTCCCGCTTGACGACATGATAGAAGCGGCTCACAATGAGCTAGGCGATCGAGGAGAGACCGGGTGATTTCGCCTTTTATGACCACGAACGGCCGCTCCTCGGCGGCCAGTTCGGCGGCCTTGGCTTTTGCGGCCTCATCCCCCCCGGAGGGGTTTGCGACTCGATCCTCAGCCATGTCGGGGGAACTTCTAGAGCGCGAAATCCGTATTTTTCTACTGTCATAACCTTGACCATTTCTTTTGGATCATGCTGACGACCTTCGGATGACGGAATTTCCGCGGCAAGGAGGCTCCATGAATACGCGTATCCGTTGGCTTCTCGCGGCCGCTTTCCTGGTCTCAAGCCTGCCCATGGGAGGGCAGACTCCGGGGGCGGGGGCCGGGCTGCATAGGGTCTGGGCCATCACGAACACCCGGATCGTTGTGTCGCCGTCCAAGCCGGCCCTGGATAAGGCCACGGTCATCGTCCGCGACGGCCTTATCGAAGCCGTCGGCGCCGGGCTCGCTGTACCGCCGGACGCGGAGACGATCGACGGCTCCAAGCTCACCGTGTTCCCGGGGCTCTTCGACGCCCTCGGCGCGAGTCTCCTCAAGCTTCCCGAGGAGAAGTTCGACGAGACGAAGATTTATACCGGCAACTATACGGACAAGGACCGCGGCGTGACGCCGGAGCTTAAGGCCTTCGAGTACTTAAGCCTGGGCAAGTCCACGGTCGAGAAATACCACAAGCTGGGGATTCTGGCCGCCCAGGTCCTGCCCAACCGCGGCATTCTCACCGGCCAGGCCAGCGTGACCGCCCTGGGCGACGCCGACAAGAACAAGGCCGTCCTGCTCAAAGACGCAGCGCTGGGCGTGGCGTTCTCTCCCGCGGGAGTGTCGCTCTTTCCCAATTCCCTCATGGGAACGGTGGCCTACCTGCGGCAGGCCTTCAGCGACGCCCTGGATTACGATCTGCGAAGCGGCCGTTGGCGCGCCGAGATGAAGGGATCGGCGCGGCCGGCGCACAACTCGCAGCTCGAGATCCTCGCCGGCTTCCTCCAGGGCCGCAAGCCCGTCATCTTCTTCTGCAACGACCGGCATGACATCCTCCGCGCCCTTCGCCTGGCCGAGGAATTCAAGCTGAATTCGTTCGTCGCCGACCTCGGCGGCGAGGGGTGGAGGGTGATCCCCGAGCTCCAAAAAGCCAAGGCCCGCGTTTTTTGCACCGTCGCGTTCAAGCCTCCGGTGACCAGCCTCATGACCAAGCTGGGCAAGGCGGAGAAGGAGAAAGCCGAGAAGGAGATCTATCCCAAGAACCCGGCCAAGCTGGCCGAGGCCGGCGTTCCCTTCGCCTTCTCTTCGCTGGGAACGGACGATCCCAAGAGCTACATGGAAGGCGTCCAGAAGGCCGTCGAGGCGGGATTGGCCAAGACCAAGGCCCTGGAAGCCCTGACCGCCGTCCCGGCCGCCTTCCTGGGATTGGACCGGGCCTTGGGAACCGTCGAGCCCGGAAAGATCGCCAACCTGGTCCTGGCCGAGGACGACCTGCTGGCCAAGGATCCCAAGGTCCGCTATGTTTTCGCCGACGGAGAAAGGGTGGATCTCGTATCGGCCAAGGCCAAGGAAGGGGAGAAGCCGACGGTCAACGTCTCCGGCCGCTGGGAAATCGCGGCCGAGGGAATCCCCAAGCTGCCCATCGATTTCGTCCAAGAGGAAGGCTCGCTGTCCGGCAAGCTGACCACTCCCTATGGCGTCTTTGATTTCACCGGAGGATCGGTTTCGGCCAAGGATATCTATTTCGAGGTCAACCTGGCGGTCGGCGGACAGCAGATCGATCTCTATTTCTCCGCCACCGTGGAGGGCGACACCATGCGCGGGACGATCGTCCAGGGCACCTCCGGCTCGACGGAGTTCACGGCCAAGCGGATCCCGGGGTAGGAGGAAACGATGAACGGCAAGATCGCGAAAACAGCCTGGCTGGGACTTGCGGTCCTGGCCTTTGTCGCGGCCGGAGCGGCCGCGGACCAGCCGCTCCTGCTCAAGGGCGGCAACGTCATCACCGTGAGCGGCGAGATCCTCAGGGGGGGCTCGATCCTCATCCAGGGCGGAAAGATCGCCGCCGTGGGCATGGCCGTGACCGCCCCCGCCGGCGCGAAGACTTTCGACCTCGCCGGGCAATGGGTGATGCCGGGGATCATCGATTCCCATGCCCACATCGCCGCCGACGGGGATCTCAATGAGACGGGCGACGTCCTGGCCCCCGAAGTGGACATCCGCGACGTCCTCAACCCGGACGACATCAATATCTGGTACGCCCTGACCGGCGGCGTCACCACCATCCATACCATGCACGGCTCGGCCGACCCCATCGGCGGCCGCGGCGTCGTCCTCAAGCTGCGCTGGGGCGCGGCGCAGGGACAAGACCTGATCTTCGCCGGCGCTCCGCTGACCAGCAAGTGGGCTTTGGGCGAGAATCCCAAGAGGTCGAACATGGGGGGAGCGGGACGGGCCCGCTACCCGCAAACACGGATGGGGGTGGAAGCCTCGATCCGCGACGTGTTCGAGCAGGCCAGGACCTACATGCGGAGCTGGGACGAACACAACCGCAAGGTCAAGGAAGCGGAGAAGGCCCGCAAGCCGGGGCCGCCGCCCCTTCCGCCCCGGAAGGATTACCGGCTGGAAATCGTGGCCGGCATCCTGCGCGGCGAATACTGGGTCCGCTGCCACGCCTACCAGGCCGAGGAGATGCTCTCCATCCTGAGGCTCTGCCAGGAATATGGAGTCAAGCTGGTCTGCTTCGAGCATGGCCTGGAGGGCTATCGCATCACCAACGAGCTGGCCGCCGCCGGCGTGGCCGTCTCCACGTTTACCGACTTCTGGGGCTACAAGTGGGAGGCTTTCCAGACCATGCCTTACGCCGCGGCGCTCATGGCCCAGCGGGGCGTCTTGGTCGCCCTTAACTCGGACGACGCCGAGCGCATGCGCCGGCTGTTCAACGACGCGGCCAAGACTGTCCGCTTCGGCGGGCTCGCGGAGGCGGAAGCGATCAGGATGCTGACCATCAACCCGGCCCGCATCCTGGGCGTTGACAAGTGGGTGGGGACGATCGAGGCGGGGAAGGACGCCGACCTGGCCGTCTTCAGCCGCCATCCGCTGGATCCCTATACCGTCTGCGAGAAGACGATCGTCGATGGCAAAGTGCTGTTCGACCGGGCCAAATACCTGGACGAGCGGCGCAAGGCCGAGGAAGAGAAGAATAAGAAGGAAGCCGAGGCCGCCAAACCCAAAGAAAAGAAGATCGGCGGGGAGGTTTGACCATGAAAAGAACAAGGCTTTGGGCTTTGGGTTTGTTGGTCGTGGCCGGACTGGTCGCGGCCGGGACGAACGAGGCCGATCCGGCCATCATTTTGATCAAAAACGCCACGGTGGTGCCGGTCAGCGGACCGGTTATCCCGGGCGGCGATGTCCTCATCGAGGAGGGCAAGATCAAGGCCGTCGGTAAGGGCCTCCAGGCGCCGGCCGGGGCCGAGGTCATGGACGCGACGGGACTATCCGTCTATCCCGGGTTCATCGACGCCTACTGCCATTACGGCCTGAGCGAGATCAGCAGCATCGCCAGCACGGTGGACGTGCGGGAGATGGGCAAGGAGAATCCCGAGCTCCGGGCGGCCTGGGCCATCAATCCGGCGTCGGTCCATTTCCGGACGGGCCGCATCACGGGGACGACCACGGCGCTGGTCACGCCCACCGGAGGGACGTTCCCCGGGTTGGCCGCCCTGATCAAGATGGAAGGCTGGACCCTGCCCGAGATGGCGGTCAAGGAAGTGGCCGCCGGGCTGATCAATTTTCCCATGACGCCCCGTCCGCCAGCGGAGGGCGCCGCCGTCCAACAGGAATCCAAGGCCGACGTGACCTCCAAGATCGTGGAGAAGATCAAGGACTACCTGAATGACGCCCGCCGCTACCTGGCCCTCAAGGCTCTGGCGGCCAAGGATGCCAAGGTCCCGGCGCCAGCGCCCAATCCCAAGTTCGAGGCTCTGGCCCCCGTCCTGGAAGGCACGCTTCCGGTGATCATCTCGGTGGAGAAGGCCAAGGACATCGAGCTGGCCATTAAGTTCGTGCGCGAGGAAAAGCTCAAGGCCATCTTCCGCGGCTGCAGCCAAGGCTTCCAGGTCGCGGACAAGATCAAGGAGGCCGGCATCCCTGTCATTATTGACAGCCTCTATACCAGCCCCTCGGAGCCGGAGGACGGCTATGACGCGCCCTTCCGCAACGTGTCCGCGCTGGCCAAGGCCGGCGTCACCTTCTGCTTCTCGTCGGGCGATGATCCGGGCGCGGGCAAGGACCTTCCCTATCACGCGGCCAAGGCCGTGGCTTTCGGCCTCGACCGCGAAGAAGCCATCAAGGCGCTGACCATCAATCCCGCCCGGATTTTAGGCGTCGCCGACCGGCTGGGATCGTTGGAGCCGGGCAAGGACGCCGACCTCGTCCTGGCGGCCGGCGATCCGCTGGATTTCAAGACCGAGGTCAAAGCCCTGTTCATCAACGGCCGCAAGATCGGACTTTCCAACTGGTGGCTGGATCTCTACGAGAGGTGGAAGTCGCGTCCGATCAAATAGTGTGGTGCCAGGCAAATCAGTCACCGATCTCTGAACGATGCTTCCCGCCTGGATGAATTCATTCGTCCTTGAGCTTAGCTTCAACGTTGCGGATCGCATATCTCAGCCAGTTGGCCCCGATCGAGTTCCCGCTTTTTTTCCTTGCCCTGGGTCAGGAGAAATCGGGAGCGCCGCAAGGAATGGTCGGGGACTGTCGAAGCCAAGAAGACCTGCAGTCTCTCCAAGCACGCCTACCTTGTGATCTTTCGGACCGACGAAGGCCAGAGAATGAAAGCGCGCATGGAGGGACTCGAACCCCCGACCCGTCGCTGATAAGGCGGCAGATAGGATCATTGCATCGGGATTCGTTGTTGACAATCTCGCCCTCGGAGACTAACTAATAAACGGTGAACTGAGAGGAGGGAGCGATATGGTCAATGTCTCGGAGGGGCGGCCCGTTGCGGCAAAAGCCGAGATCAAGCGTACGGCCCACTGGATATTCTCGAGGCGAGGACCGGCGTTTCTAGGACCGATATCCAGGCTGGGGGATAAGTCCATCCGGCGTATTGCGGCTTATGTCCAAAAGGGCCAGATCGTCGCAGACATCGGCTGCGGCTGGGGGTACTATTCATTCGCGCTGGCCGATATGGTGGGGCCCGGGGGGAGGGTCTATGCCGTCGATCTGGCCCGGAAGTGCATCCAGGCGATCAAGAATAAGGCAGAGAAACGAGGTTGCCAGGTCATCGAAGCCCACGAATCGACAGCCGCCGATCTGTGTTTCATCAAAGATGGATCCGTCGACTTCGTTTTTGCCAACGGCCTGTTATGTTCTATGGCCGTGGACAGGCCATCTGCTGTGGCCGAAATTAAGAGGATCCTCAAGCCGGCGGGGCAAGCCTATCTGAGCCTTGGCGCCGTTCCTCCCTGGGGTTATGTTGACCGGGCCGAATGGTCGCAGATACTCGAGGGATTCCGTGTTGACGAGGGCGGCGCCTACAAAGGAAGATGGGCCATTGTCACCCCCGGAGATCCAGCGGAGGTAAGGCCATGAATGTCGACAAGATCCACAACGGTCTCGAATGGATCATCGGCGTCACCTTCGTGCTTGGCATCGTTACAGCCTCGCTGAACGTGAGGCTCGCCGGATTCACTCCCCTGATATGGTTCTTGATCTCTATCCAGAGTGTTCTCGTCACGATCTGTGTGGAGATTACGACGATAAGGGAAAACTGCGTCGGCAAGGGTCATGTCGAGAGGATTGGGCCATGAGTCGTACCTAGCCTTGGGCCGGGCGGCGATGACCCCAAATGCCCGATTTCCCGGGAAGATAAGAAGCGCGCCTGGAGGGACTCGAACCCCCGGCCCGCTGCTTAGAAGGCAGCTGGGTTACCTTCCTAACTGATGTTTGATGAAGGAATTACGTGTTGCTCAAATGAAGGTGTGCTCAGAATTGTGCTCACGGCCGGCCCCGAGAGCCCTGGCATAAGCCATGAGCCTTTTAGCCCTTCCCATACTCGAGGTTCCTGTAGAGGACGACGGCGATAGTCCCGTCGTCCGCCGTCTCCCTGACGAAGATCGTATCCCCGCGGAGGCCCAGGATATTGTCCTTGAACGGGACGAAGAAGCTGTCCAGGAAGTCGCCCTCGAGGCTGAAGACATCGAACAGCTGGCCCTTCTTCGGATCGACAGTCGAGGTGCGGACCCAGAGCGAGCCGTCGGCAAGGAATAGCTCGAGGACGTCGAGCTCGTAGTCTGGCCGAGGCCCGCCCCCCTGCTCATAGGCCGTTTTCGCGCGCTCCCCAAGAGCCACCTTCGGATAGGCCCTATTGAAAGATCTGATGATGCGGCCCGCATTCAGGTCCAGGACCTGTATCCCGTAGTCCCGCGAGAGCGTGATGAAGAGGAGGTCCCGCTCTGCGTCGGCGACCCACCGGGGCGTGTCCCAATGGAAGCGGATCCGCGCATTACGGTAGTATTTGCCCAAGAAGGTGTACGTTTTCCGGAGGGACCCATCCGACCTCGAGGTCCAGGAAAACTCATGCTTCGCGTCGGCGAGGACGCCCTGGACCTGCGGCTCAAAGCTCCGTAAGCTGACCAGCCAACCTCGGGTCATGGTCACAAAGTTGCCGTCGACCCTGCGCTCGTCGAGGTATCGCCCGTCGAGCGTCATGTGGACGACCTTGTTGCCCGCACCGTCCGCCGCGTAGACTTCATCGCCCTCGATGAAATAGCCGAAGAGCATCTGGATCTCGCCGGGGCCCTGCCCGGGCTTGACGAGGTTCCCGAGGAACGTTCCTTCGGTCGAGAACCTCAGCAGCTGCTGGCCGAAGTCCCTCAGCAAGACTGAGCCGTCGGGGGCAATCTCTGGGAGCTGCGGACTTTTGAAATAGAACGCGTCGCCGACGTCCCGGATCCGCAGCCGCTCCTCGACCTTCAGGATACGGCCGGGATCCCTGTGGAGCGGCACGGCCGGGTTGATGACGACTTCGACGCCGTCGACGATCGAGACCTGCTTCTTCGGCGGCTGCCTGCAGCCCGCGCCGAGAACGGCAAGAACTGCCGACAGGCAGGCGATTAGCTCCAGATTATGTCGATGACGTGTCCACATCGGTCCCCCTCATCGCGATTTCGCGGTTCCCCAACCAAGCTCGCCTCCATTTTATGACGCAAGGCCGTCAAGGTCAAAAGCTCCGGAAAGAGGGACGGGCCCTTTCGGGACACCGCAAGCCAGTCAGAGCTCCGTCGGATGGGAGATGATGAGTCTCGAAAATCGGGGCGCCTCCCCCATTCTAACTGTGCTCCATGTGTGCTCGGCGGAAGCCTCAAACGATCTAACATCGTATAGAATAGCTACACCGTTAGAGCGCGGTTGACGCCGGCTAATAGCTCGATCTCTCGAAGAAACAGGGTGGCGCGCCTGGAGGGACTCGAACCCCCGACCCGCTGCTTAGAAGGCAGCTGCTCTATCCACCTGAGCTACAGGCGCGTCGCGTCGGGAAGAAAATCGGGG
>Ga0209253_10000602_pt1 | contig 31300 bp, 27 predicted proteins | sample FrelakmetBRP12BR_FD_187145 | JGI IMG/M metagenome (GOLD analysis project Ga0209253, IMG submission 187145) | Freshwater lake sediment microbial communities from the University of Notre Dame, USA, for methane emissions studies - BRP12 BR (SPAdes)... | ecosystem: Environmental > Aquatic >... | reverse complement strand
CCGAGTGTTTCGCCGAACTGCAGGCGCATCCGCGCGTGGCCAGCGGCCGCTGCAAGGTGGCGGCCGTCGGCATGCGGCTGGACTCGCGCACCAAGGCCGACGAGTCGCTGCGCAAATGGGCCAGCGAAATCGAGCTGCCGTATGTCGGCGTGCTGCGCGAGACGCAGAACTATGTTCGCTGCATCGAACACGGGTTGACGCTGTTCGAGCTGCCGCGCGCGAAGGTCGAGGACGACCTGAATCAATGGCAACCGATCCTCGACTGGATCGCCCCGGTGCTCAACCCGGCGCCGCGCGCGACCGAGCCGGCGCAACAACGGTTGACGCGGCCGATCATTCCGTCGGGCTCGCCCCCGGCCGGCCCCGCCAGGCCCGTGTCGACCGCAAAGCCGGCACCTGCGCAGCCGCCTGCGCCGGCGCAGGTCAAGCGGCCTGCACAACCGCCGGCCAAGCGGCCCGCGCAGCCACCGGCTGCAGACGACCTCGACAGCCGCTTCGGGTTCAGCACGCGCATCGGCCGGTGGCTGGAGATGCTGTCGGTCAAGCGCGTGCGGCAGCGCAACTCCTAGCGGCTGTTCGCACTGGCGTCCGCGGTGTGAATAGATCCTGGCGCCTAGCGGTTCCGGGGGGCCCCGCGGCAAGGCGCCGCAGTGGCCGGTGGCCGCCATGCGCGGGCCGTCGGATCGGACAGCGTGCGCAGGAACGCCACGAGATCCGCACGCTCCGGATCGCTCAGTTTCAACGGTACGAGGATCTGCAGCCCGTCGGCGTGCAGGCGATCGAGGTTGAGCTCTGAGTAGTGCCGCACCACGTCGTCCAGCGTCGCGAGCTGGCCGTCGTGCATGTACGGCGCCGTATCGGCCACGTTGCGCAGGCTGGGTACCTTGAACTCGCCGAAATTGCGGTGCTGCGGGTCGACGTGGCGCGTCTTCGTGGCGGCCGCGCCGTCGCGTGCCTCATCGCTCCATCGCGACAGCAGGTTGTAGCCGCTGGCCTGCAACGCGGCGATGCCGCCATGCCGTCCCGGGTCGACGACGCCCGGGCGCACGAAGAAGGGCAGGCCCGTGTCGGCGAATTCGCCGTTGCTGAACATCGGGCCCACGTGGCACAGGTTGCAGCGGCTGCGGCCGACGAACAGGCGCAGCCCGCGCTGCGCCTCGATCGGATAGACCGACGCCGCGCGCGCGTCGCCTCGCGCCAGCGCGTCGCGGAAGCGGTCGAACGGCGTGCGGCCCGACACCAGCGTGCCGACGAAGGCGCCGATCGCCTTGGCCGCGTGCACGAGCGCGGTCTCGTCGTCGTCGCGCGCGGGCGGATGTCCGAACGCGCGGCGGTAGCGGCACGCGAGCTCGGCGTCGCCGGCGATCGCGCGCCGCACATGCGCGGCGCTGGCCGCCATCTCGCGTGCGTCGAGGATCGGCCGCATCGATTGCGACCACAGGCTGTCGGCGGCGCCGTCCCATCCGTACCAGCGTTCGTGCACGGCGTTCCACAACGACGGCGCGTTGCGGTCCAGCACCTCGCGGCCGATCGATCGAGGCTGGCCGTCGGCGAACGCCGCGTCGAGGCGGTGGCAGCTCGCGCACGACAGCGTGCCGTCCGCCGACAGCCGCGGGTCGAAGAACAGGCGCTGGCCCAGCGCGATGGCGTCAGTGCGGCCGGCCACGGCGTTGCCCGGGTCGCGCGCGGGTCGCAGCGGCCAAGGCCCGTGCTGCAGGATGCTGCGCCGCTCGGCGGTCGTGAAATCGAGCAAGCCGCTGTCCGGCGCTGCACCGCTGATGTCGAGCTGCATACCGACCAGCAGCGCAACGAGGACGCGGCACAGACCCCGCCGAACGCGCCGCTTCACTCGACGTCGACCTCGCGCGTGAGCCGCTCGGTCGTGCCATCGACCGCGAGGTCGAAGATGAAGCGCCAGCGGCCGGGCATGTGGAACAACAATCCATCGGCCCGATAGCGGCCGGCGCCGAGTGCCTTGACGGTGGCGCGGTAGTTCATGCCATGTTGGTGCAAGGGCATGTCGGCGTCGACCTTGATCGTCGACGGCATGGCAGCCTGCGCGCGCGGGCAGACGGCGAGTTCGAGGCTGAAATGCCGCCCCACGGTAATCGGCTTGCCCTGCGGCGCGAAGGCGACCGCATAACGCGCGCTCTCGGCCAGCCCTCGCGTGGCGCCGCGCAGATCGGCACCGCAGGCCGGACCGGCCGCCGCGAGCGCGGGCGCGTCGGCGGCCGAACAGGCCAGCGCCAGCGCCAGCGCGCGAGCGAGCTTCACGCCTTCTTCTGCATCGCCCCGCGCAGCAGCGTCTCGCCGTTGCGCCAGCCGATGCGCTCGGCCAGCGCGGCGGGCAGGTCGGCCAGCCAGCCGCGCGAGTAGGCCGCGTGCGACTCGATGTAATGCCAGCGCTCGGGCGTGAACGTGTCGGTGCCGATCATGAAGCGTTCGGGGAACTCGGTAAACGCCTCGCGCCATGCCGGATCGACCTTGTTCTGAGAGGCATGGTCGCCGCGGAACGCGAGGTCGCACCACAGCTGCGGGTGCTTGCGCAGCATCTCGCGCACCTTCGCCGGCGCATCGAACCCCGAGTGCGCCCACAGGATGCGCGCCTGCGGCCATGTCTTGAACAGCCGGTCGATCGCATCGACGTCGCTGTGCGCATGCAGCAGCAGGTCGCGCTCGCGCGCCAGCGCGACCATCCGCTGCGGCACTGGCAGCTCGACGTCGGCGCCGTAGAGGTGGAATTCGCCGATGCCGGCATAGCGGTATTTCGCGAGCCGCTGCTCCATGTAGCGCACGATGCCCTCGTCGCGCACCCAGCCGCTGGTGTCAGCGCGCGTGCGGTAGGGCCTGAGCTCGGGCACGATCAGGTCGGGCGCCTCGGCGATCAGCTTCTGCGTGCCTTCGTCGTCGGACGACGAGACGAATGCGCCGCGCAAGCCCGCCTTGCGCAGGATCGCCACCGCCTGCTTCGGCGGCACCAGCTCCCACGCGTCGTGGCTGTAGTGGATATGCGCGTCGAACAGTGGCATCGCGTCGGCAGCGCGCGCGCCGATCACCGCACCGAGCGGCGCCGCGGCCAGTCCGCGCAGCATGCCGCGACGGGTGAGAGCCACGCCACGACTCATTGGTGCACCCTACGCGCTGCGCGCGGCCTGTCCCGCAGAGGGGCCAGGCGTGCGCCAGTCACAGCTCGTCCGCAGGGACGAGCTGCGTCCGGGCTTACTCCTGCCAAGCGGGAGCCTTCGCACTTGGGGCGGCCCGGCGTGCTCATACGATCTTCACGCTCAGGTTGGGCAGGCCATCGATGTGGCAATCGATCACGTCGCCGCGCACGACCGGACCCACGTTCTCGGGCGTGCCCGAGTAGATGATGTCGCCGGGCATCATCTCGAAGGCTTCCGACAGCTTGCTGATCTGCTCGGCCACGTTCCAGATCATCTGGTTCAGGTTGGCGTTCTGCTTGGTCTGCCCGTTGACCTTGAGCCAGATCGCACCCTTCGTGAAGTGTCCGATCTGCGACGCGAGGTGGAGCGGGCCCAGCACCGCAGAGTGGTCGAAGCTCTTGCCGATCTCCCATGGCTTCTTCTCGTCGCCCATCGCGCGCTGCAGGTCGCGCCGCGTCATGTCCAGGCCGATCGTGTAGGCGTACACATGATCCAGCGCCTGCGCGATCGGGATGCTGCGCCCACCCTTGTGCAGCGCGGCGACCAGTTCCACCTCGTAGTGGTAGTTCTTGGTCAGTGTGGGGTAGGGGTGGTCGGCCACCGTGCCGGGCGCGACGTTCTGGATCGCGTCGGTGGGCTTCTGGAAGAAGAACGGCGGCTCGCGCGTCGGATCGGAGCCCATCTCGCGCGCATGCGCCGCGTAGTTGCGGCCGATGCAGTAGATGCGCCGGATCGGATACATCATGTCGCTGCCGACGATCGGGACGTAGGTGTCCGGCACGCTGAACGGCGTCTTCGGCGACTGGGCGGCAGTGCCCGGCAGCGCGCATCCGGCGAGCGCGCCAAGGCCTAGCGTGGCGGTGGTTTCGAAAAGCGAGCGGCGGTCCATGCGGGGTCTCCTCGAGGGGTTGGTGCCAGGGTCATCGATCGGATGCCGCGCACTGTACGCCGGATGATCAACCGCGGCGCAGCAGCCGCGCCGGGTCCATCGCGTGCGCCTGCACGCCCTGCGCGCGCAGCGCCTCGGGCAGCGGCGCCCCGAGCCACAGCGCCGCGGCGAGCTGCGCCGCGCCGGCCGCGCTCTGGATGCCGTAGCCGCCCTGGCCGGCGAGCCAGAAGAACGCGGTGCGCTGCGCATCCCAGCCGATCACCAGGTCGCCGTCGGGCGCGAAGGTGCGCAGGCCGGCCCAGGTGCGCGTCGGGCGGCGGATCGTCAGCGTCGTCGCCGCCTCGATGCCGGCGATGCCGGTGGCGATGTCGATCTCCTCGGGCACCACGTCGTGGGCGGGCACGGGTTCGGCGTTGGCGGGCGAGCCGAGCAGCTGCCCGGCGTCGGGCTTGAAGTACCAGTGCTCCTCCACATCGGCCACGGTCGGCCACGCGCGGGCATCGATGCCCGCGGGCGACGCAAAGGTGAACGCGCTGCGGCGCTTGGGCTGCAGGCCGAGCGCGAGCGCACCGCATCGCTCGGCCACCGTGTCGGCCCAGGCGCCGGCGGCGTTGACCAGCGTGCGGCAACGCAATTGCCTGCCATCGGCAAGCGCGATCGTCCAGGCGCCGCCCGATGTGCGGGCGCGCTGCAGTTCGGCGTCGCACCAGAGTGCGCCGCCCTGGCGCTTGAGGCCGCGCAGATAGCCCTGGTGCAGCGCGTGCACGTCGATGTCCATCGCGTCGGCCTCGGCGATTGCGCCGAGCAGGCCTTGCTCGCGAAGCACCGGCACCCGGCGCAGCGTCTCGGCCGCGTCGACGCGCTGCACCGCGATGCCAGTGCGGATCAGTTCATCGAACAGCGCGCCGATCGATGCTTCCTGGCCGCGCCAGGCCGCGTAGAGCACGCCACGCGGCGCGAGGATCGGCGTCTCGGCGAATCCCGCGGACGGCTGCTCATAGAACGCGCGGCTCGCCCGCGTCAGCGCGCGCACCTGCGGCGTACCGTAGCTCTCCATGAACATCGCCGCGCTGCGGCCGGTGCTGTGCATGCCGGGCTGCGTCTCGCGCTCGAGCAGCAGCACGCGCGCATGCGGTGCCAGCGTCCAGGCCAGCGACGCGCCGGCGATGCCGGCGCCGACGATGGCGACGTCGAACAGCGGCTCGTTCATGACGCCGCGAGTTCAGCGAACGAGCGCATCGACCGCACCGCCCGACCGGCTCCGCCCGAACGCACAGGCATCACCGCGACATCCCGCTCGGCGCATGTGTCAGCGCGACACGCCACCCGGCGCGCGCATCAACGTGCTCTTGCCGAACAGGCTCTCGATCAGGTCGACCGCCAGCTCGGCGGTCTTGTTGCGCACGTCGAGCGCCGGGTTGAGCTCCATCACGTCGAGCGAGGCCAGCGCACCGGTGTCGGCGATCATCTCCATGCACAGCTGCGCCTCGCGATAGCTCGGGCCGCCGGGTATCGTGGTGGCGACGCCCGGCGCGATCTCCGGGTCGAGAAAATCCACGTCGAAACTCACGTGCAGATGGGTCTGCGCGTCGAGCGTGGCCAGCGCCAGCTCCATCGTGTGGCGCATGCCCATCTCGTCGATGTAGCGCATGTCGAACACCTCGAGTCCCACCTGGTGCACCAGCCGCTTCTCGCCGGCATCGACGCTGCGGATGCCGATCTGGCGGACGGTCTTCGGGTTGAGCACCGGCACCGTGCCGCCGATCTCGATCAGGGCCTGCGGGCCCTGGCCGCACAGGCAGGCCACCGGCATGCCATGGATATTGCCGCTCGGCGTCAGCAGGTGGGTGTTGAAGTCGGCATGCGCGTCGAGCCACAACACGCGCAGCTTCTTCTGATGCTCGCGGCAATGCCGCGCGACGGCGCTGATCGAACCGATGGCGAGGCTGTGGTCGCCGCCGAGCAGGATCGGCAGACGGCCGAGCGCAAGCTCCTGGTGCACGCGGTCGTGTACCAGCAGGTTCCACGCGACCACTTCGCCCAGGTGTCGATAGCCGTTGACCGGCGGCAGCCAGGGATTGGCCGGGCCGGCGAGGTTGCCGCGATCGATCACCTCGAGGCCGTGGCTTTCCAGCGTGGGCTGGAGGTCGGCGACGCGCAGCGCTTCGGGCCCCATGCTGGCGCCGCGGCTGCCGGCGCCAATGTCGGTGGGGGCGCCGATGAGGCTGATCTGGCGATTCATGGGCTGCCATTGTGACGCCGAGTGCGCTGGCTGCGGCACGCCGTGCGCGCCGCCCGCGGGCCCTTGCGCCGGAAGTCGGAGGCGCAAGGGCGTGGCCGGGCGGCGTCATGCGTACAGTGCGGTTCATGAGCACGCCCGACATCTGGACCCAGGTCATCGAATTTGCAGCCGCACACGAGGTGGCCTGGCCGCGCGACCCCGCAGCCGACCCGGCCGCCTGGGGCGTGCACCACGACGATCCGCCGCCGTTCAACCGCCTGCGTGGGCCGGTGCATCGGCGCGGCGGCGTCTCCGGCGTCGTGTGGCAGCGCGCGCGCGAGGTGGTGGCCTGGGGCGAGCCCGACCGTGCCGACCTCACCTTCAGCGTCGCCAAGACCTATCTGGCGATGCTGGCCGGCGTGGCGCATGGCGACGGGCTGCTGTCCGACGTGGAAGAGCCGGTGGTGGCGCGTGTACAGGGCATCGGTTTCGAATCGCCGCACAACCGCCAGGTGACCTGGCGCCACCTGCTCGAGCAAACCAGCGAATGGGAGGGTAGCTGCTTCGGCGTGCCCGACACGGTGGATCGCTGGCGCGTCGTGTCGCACGATCCGCGGCCGGCCGGCGGCCGCAAGGGCGACGCGCGGCCGCTGCAGACGGCGGGCACCTATTGGGAATACAACGACGTGCGCATCAACCAGCTGTCGCTGGCGCTGCTGCATCTGTTCGGTACGCCGTTGCCCGAGGTCTTTCGCGAGCGGTTGATGCGGCCGTTGGGAGCGAGCGAATCGTGGCAATGGCGCGGCTACGACGACGCGTGGGTCGAGATCGCAGGCCGGCGTGTGCAGTCGGTGCCCGGTGGCACGCATTGGGGCGGCGGTGTGTCGATCGCCGCGCGCGACCAGGCGCGGCTCGCGCAACTGCTGCTCGATGGCGGCCGCCACGGGGGCCGCCAACTGATACCGGCCGACTGGGTGCGCCGCATGCGCGCGCCCTGTGCGATCGCGCCGTTCTACGGCTGGCTGATGTGGCTGAACCCCGAGGGCCGCACGTTCCCCGGCGCATCGGCGCGCGCCTGCCTGATGGTCGGCGCCGGCGGGCACTACATCTGGATCGAGCCCGAGTTCGACGCGGTGGTGGTGGTGCGCTGGCTCGATTCGGCGCATCTGCCCGGCTTCATGGCGCAGGTGCGCGCCGCGCTGGCAGCGGCGAGCTGAGAGACCGGCCCACTTCGCGCCGCGACCCGCTGATATGAGCAACGCACAACCCTCGGCTCGGCCGCGACGCGCGACGACGTCCGCCTGAAATGCCGCTATGCGGCGAATGGCCGACCACGGGCCGAGCCGGTCGAGCAGCGGCACACGGCCGGCTTCGGGCGGTGGCGAGGCGCAGATTCAGAGCGCCGCGGCACGGCCCGTGTAGGTATTTGCCGATAGCAGTTGCTGGTTGCCAAGTGGCAGAATCCTTCGGCGATTTGCCGATAGAGCCAAATACCCCGCCTTGCCTGCGGCTGCCCACACCATAGGAAAGATGCAATGAGAAAGATGAACTGGATCCTGCCCACGTTCTTGGCATCGTCGCTATTGGTGGCGTGCGGCGGCAACGACGACAAAGTTCAATTCACTTCGGTGGTGTCGTTCGGTGACAGCATCAGCGACGCTGGCACCTACAAGGTCGGCACCATCGAGGCGCTGGGTGGCGGCAAGTTCACCGTCAACGGCGCGGGCGGCTTGGTGTGGACAGAGTTCCTCGCGGCATCAGTCAGGGCGCCCGCGCAATGCGCTGCGCGCACCGGCATGCTGCCGAACAACGGCACCACGGGCGCCGCGGTGCAGGACTTCGCCAATTGCTTCAACTACGCGCAGGGCAGCAGTCGGGTCAGCTCGAGCGGGACCGGGCCCAACGGCGTGGGCCTGCAGACGGCGTTCGCCGAGCAGAACCTCGGATTCATGGCGGACTCGTTGTACGTCCAATTCAACGCCCACCTGGCGAAGGTCGGCGGCACCTACAAGGGTGCCGAATTGGTGACCGTCAATTCCGGCGGCAACGACGCATTCATGCAACTCACTGCCGTCGGCAGCGCAGCCGGTGGTGGTCAGGCTGCAGTAGCCACCGGGATGGTTGCCGGCTGGTCGCAGAGCACGCTCGATGTGGTGGTGCTGGGCGGCCAGAACGCGGTCAACGCCGCCGGCGCCGCAGCGGTGGCCGGCATGGGCCAGGCTGGCGCAGAACTGGCTGGGTACATCAAGACGCTGGTTGTCGGCAAGGGCGCAAAGTACGTGCTGGTGCGCAATCTTGGTGACATCAATTTCACCCCCTTTGGTCTGACGCTCGATGCCGGAACGCAAGGACTCATCACCGCCATGACCCAGGCTTTCAACAGCCAGCTCACGACAGGGTTGACTGGTACTGCGGGCGTGATCCTGTTCGACGATTACGGGCGAACGGCAGACGTGGTTGCCAATCCCGCGAAGTACGGTTACAGCAATATCACGGCACAGAACTGCGGGCCGAATGCCTTCGGTCAACCCAATGGGGCTGCGATCGTCTGCAATACCGGCAACCTCATCGCCGGCGACACGAGCCGTTATGCATTCTCCGACTCCGTGCACCCGACCCCGTATGCCCACCAGAAAGCAGCCGAGACCGCGCTCTCACTGATGGTGACCGCCGGCTGGCAATGACGGCACGGCGCATCGTTGCGGCGAGCGCTCGACCGGTTTCTTGGCTGCGCCGCTGCGCGACTCTACCGACTGCCAAATCGGATGATGCATGGCTCGCTTCACGGACCGCGTCGCCTGGCTTCTGCGCGCGCGCCAGCGCTGCACGCTGGCATCGATGCTGCTGCTCGGTTGAAGACGCGAACGGCCGCTGTGCGGCAGCCAATCTGGAGCGTCAGAGGTCAGAAAGGGGTCGCCACCCGGTGCTCGCCTGGCAGATCGACATACCCGAGATCTGACTGTCGGGCCGGACCGTGCGGCAGGCGGTCGTGACCGGCAACGATCGGCCGCGCGGATTGCGTGGTGTTGGTGCGCTACCCCTCGCGCGCGGCCTTCCTCGACATGATCGGCTCACCCGAGTACGCGGTGGCCAACCTGCCCCGCGAACAAGCGGTGGCGCGGCATGTCATCCTGGCCACCTCCGAGACGTACTCGAAGCTGAAGTAGATGCAAGCGGCGTTTCAGGCGACCTTCGACTCGCCGGTGGACCTTCCCGTCGACGTGCGCGCCGGCATTGCGCCTTGCAGCGGTTGAATCGGTTCGCTCGCCGTACCACGATGGTCCCGGATGCGACGGATTCGGGTGAGACCCGATGAATAAGCCGGATCAAGACAGACTGGACCGCGTCGTTGCCGAGGCACGGCGCAACCGGGAGCAGCGCGAGCAGCAATACCGAGAGCAAGCGCTGAAGATCTACCCGTGGATCTGCGGCCGCTGCGCGCGCGAATTCACGCGCCAGAACCTGCGCCAGCTCACGGTGCATCACCGGGACCATAACCACGACAACAACCCGCCCGACGGCAGCAACTGGGAGTTGCTGTGCCTGTACTGCCACGACAACGAACACGCCAGGTACCTCGATTCCGCAGGACGTTCCGAGCCTGGTCGTGAAGCGCCACCCCCGGCCACCCACCAGCCGTTCGCGGATCTCGGGTCCCTGCTCAAAGGGAGGACGTAGCGGCGGCCAGCGGACCAAGCGCCAAGCAGCGGACAAGTCGGCTCGTCGGTCTTGTACGCGCGGGCCCGCGATCAGTCGAACTCGGCGCGGTGCCGGCCGGCAGCCTTGGCGCGGTACAGCGCCTGGTCGGCGGCTCGCAGCAGCCCTTCGTGCTCGCCGGCGAGACCGGAGCGGGCCACGGCGCCGCCGATGCTCAATGTGAGGTGGTCGGCCACTGGCGATGTGCGATGCGCGATGCCGGCGGCGTCGAGCGCTGCCAGGCAACGCGTGGCCAGAATCGCGGCGGCGTCGCGATCGGTGTGGGGCATCAGGATGGCGAATTCCTCGCCGCCGTAACGCGCTACGAGGTCGGTCGCACGGCGCGCGCATCCGGCCAGCAGGCCCGCCACCTGACGCAGGCACTCGTCACCCGCCTGGTGGCCGTAGGCATCGTTGTAGAGCTTGAAGTGGTCGACGTCGATCAGCAGGAGCGCCAGCGGTGTTTCGTGCCGCACGACACGCGACCATTCCTCGGCCAGGCGGCGGTCGAAATGGCGCCGGTTCGCGATCGCGGTTAGCGCATCGGTATCCGACAACTCCTCGAGCCGTGCCCGGGCTTCGTCGAGCTTGGCGTTGAGCTCCACCAGCTGCTGCTCGCGCCGCACCAGCTCGGTGACGTCGGCGCGCACGCCGGCCACGCCGCCGTCGCGGGTGAGCCGCTCGTCGATTCGCAGCCAACGGTTGCCCGGCAGCTGCTGAATCTCCGGCGCGCCGGGATTGCGGTGCCGCTGCAGGCGCGCGAATAGCCATGCCTGTGGGTCGCTCGCCGCTTGAGGGTACTGTCCGCGTTCGAGGCCGTAACGCAGGATGTCCTCGAACCGCGCGCCCAGCGTCATCGCCGGCGCCGACTCGCGGTACAGATCGCGGTAGCGCGCATTGCACACCACCAGGCGATCTTCGGCGTCGTAGAGGGCGAAGCCGTCGGGCAGTGCCTCGATCGCGTCGGTCAGCCGCTGCTGCGTGGCCTCGGCATTGCGGCGTGCCTCCTCGGCGGCCGTGCGCTGATTGCGCAACTCGGTGATATCGATCCGGATGCCGACCAGGCCGCCGTCGCGCGTGGGTTGTTCAATCGTGCGGATCCAGCGGCCGTCACCAGTGGCGTGCTCGGCCGGCTCGCTGCGGGCGCGGCGCTCGATGCGCCGCCTCGCGATGTAGCTGCCTAGCTCCTCGGTCGGCAGCGCCAAGGCGCCAATGGCGTGGTTGGCCCGCACCAGTTGTTCCCAGCTCGAGCCCGGGACGAGCAGTTGGGCGATCTCGGGATACATGCGGTGCAGGGTGGAATTCGAGGCCACCAGCCGGTCGTCGGCATCCCACAGTTCGAAGCCTGCCGGCAGCGCTTCGACGGCGTCCTCGAGCCGCTCGGTGGCCACCTTGGCCGAGCGCAGCGCCGCGTCCAGCTGCTCGGCCTTGTCCACCACCTCGGTCACGTCGACACTGAAGGCCAGCAGGCTGCCGTCGGGCAGGCGCGATTCGGTGATGCGACGCCAGCGGCCGTCGGGCGTGCGACGCATGATCGGCGCGCCGGGTTGGGCATGGGCCCGCAGCCGCTGCTGGATCCAGCTCTCCTCGCGGCCGGCGGCCTCGGGAATCAGGCCGTGCTCGACCGCCGAGCGCAGAATCTCCTCGAAGCGGCGCCCGGGAACGATTTCCGCAGCCATCGCGCCATACAGGCGGCGGAAATCCTCGTTGCAAACCACCAGACGGTCCTGCGCGTCGAACACCGCGATGCCGCAGGCCAGGTGGTCGATCAGCTCGCGCCATGCCGTGGCGCCGGCGAGTTCCTGCACCGCCGGCACGGCCGCAGACACCGATGGGTTCTCGGGCAGGGCGGGCATGGGGGCGGCTCAGTCCGGCTGGGCTGGGACCGCTGCCTCGATGGTCGAACGCGGATTCACGTCAGACGTCGTCGATGAATTCGCTGGTCTGGGCTTCTTGCAGATCGAATCCGTAATGCTCGGCCAGCCGCGCCCAGGCATCCTCGGCCGTCTCGACATAGTGGAACAGGCCCAGGTCCTCCGCGCTGATCATGCCGCAATCCACCAGGTGCTGGAAGTCGATCAGCTTCTCCCAGAATTCGCGGCCGAACAGCAGGATCGGGCGGTGCCGGCTCTTGCCGGTCTGCACCAGCGTCATCGTCTCGAACAGCTCGTCGAGCGTGCCGAACCCGCCGGGAAAGCACACCAGCGCGATGCTGCGCATCACGAAGTGCATCTTGCGCATCGCGAAGTAGTGGAACTGGAAGCAGAGTTCCGGCGTGATGTAGGGGTTGGGCGCCTGCTCGTGCGGCAGCACGATGTTCAGCCCGATGCTGCGGCCGCCCACATCGTGCGCGCCGCGGTTTCCCGCTTCCATGATGCCGGGCCCGCCGCCGGTGACCACGTAGATCGGCGTCTCGAGCGTGCGCGAGCGCGTGGTGACCAGGCCCGCGAAGCGGCGCGCCTCGTCGTAGTAGCGGCTCATCTCCAGCGCGATCTCGGCGCGGCGCAGCGCGGCGGCGTCGCCGCCGCGCTGCGCGTCCTGCAGCTGAACCTGCGCATCGGCGGGCGTCACGATGCGCGAGCTGCCGAACAGCACGATCGTCGACTCGATGCGCTGCTCCTGCTGGATCATCTCGGGCTTGAGCAGCTCGAGCTGCATGCGCACCGGGCGGAGCTCCTCGCGCAGCAGGAAGCGCTCGTCGGTGAACGCCAGCCGGAAGCTGCTCTCCGGTCCTTCGTAGCGCGAAGGCGGTGTGGCCGCGAGCGCGTCCTCCTCGGCGGTGGGGAAGTTGCGCTCGTGGAGTTTGCTGTGCTGGGTCATGGTCTCTGGCAAAAGTGAAGGTGCGCAGCTTACTGCGTCTTGTGTGTCGGCCCGGGCTGCGGTTGCGCCGCACATTCGGGGAACACCGGGCGAGACAGCGGCAAGCGGGCGCGCTACCATGGCCGTCGCAGGCGCTGCGGAGGCAACATGACTCAGAAATCGATGCAGGCGGAACCCTACGAATTCGTGTTCGATCCAAAGACGACGGCCCTCGTCGTCATCGACATGCAACGCGACTTCGTCGAGCCTGGCGGCTTCGGCGAGGCGCTCGGCAACGACGTCAGCCCGCTGCAGGCGGTGATCGCGCCGTGCAAGGCCATGCTGGAGGCGGCGCGCGGCATGGGGATGATGGTGATCCATACGCGCGAGGGTCACAGCCCCGACCTTGCCGACTGCCCGCCGACCAAGATCGTGCGCGGCCGCGGTGCCACGCGCATCGGCGATCCCGGACCGATGGGGCGGCTGCTGGTGCGCGGCGAGCGCGGCCACGCCATCGTGCCGCAACTCGCACCGCAACCGGGCGAAGTGGTGATCGACAAGCCTGGCAAGGGCGCGTTCTGCGCCACCGATTTCGACCTCATCCTGCACAACCGCGGCATCAAGTCGCTGATCGTCTGCGGCGTGACGACCGAGGTGTGCGTCACCACCACCGTGCGCGAGGCGAACGACCGCGGCTACGAGTGCGTCGTGCTCTCCGATTGCGTCGGTTCCTACTTCCCCGAGTTCCAGCGCGTGGCGCTCGAGATGATCAAGGCGCAGGGCGCGCTGTTCGGCTGGGTGTCGGACTCACGACGCGCGCTGGCGGCGCTCAAGTAGTTCGATCAAACAGCAAGCGCCGCGCATCCCGGTGCGCGGCGCGCCTGTTCGCGTCAGCCCAGCGGCTTGTATCACCGCTGGTCCTTCGCCAGCCGCAAGCCCCCTTCCGGGGCCTTGCGCGCGGGCTCAGCCCTTGCCGCTTTCAGGACCCCGGCGTGTTCGACTGCCCCCGTCCGAGCACCAGACAGGTCGCGCCGAACATCACGTACCCGAGCGCAACCAGCGGCGAGACGCCCCAGCCGAGCTGCGCGCCGTGGATCAGCCCGACGTAGGACAGCACCGCGCCGGCGAACGCCCAACCGGCTGCGTGGCGCATCTTGCTGTCGATGACGTAGACCGCCATCGCGCCCAGCACCATGCCGGCCAGCACCGAGCCGCCGCCCACCGACTCCAGCCCCTTGTAGAGCACGCCGAATCCCGCGAGCTTGCCCAGCCCCACCGCTGCCGCCGAGGTGCCGGCCGCACCGAGTGCACCGTCGACCTGGGTCTTGGCCCATTCGGCAATGTTCGGGATCAGTGCGAGGATCACGGCCGGCGCGTGCTTGGACGGCGATGCCTGGAACGCCTGCGCGCCGATCACCAGACCGATGTAGAGCAGGATCGGCAGGATCGCGACCAGCGGGATCAGCGCGAGCAGGAACGCGGTCAGGCCGAGGAAGCACACCAGCGCGATCGCGATGCCCGTGGCCAGCGAGTAGCCGATGCGGCCGCCGACCGACTTCCAGCCCGGATGCCCGATGTAGACGGCAGGCGGGAACGGACTGCCGAGCATCGAGCCGATGACCGCACCCAGCCCGTCGGCCAGCAGGATCTTGCGCAGGTTGTAGTTGTCGCCGGCTGCCGAAGCGCTCTCGACGTTGTTCATCGCCTCGGTGAAGTTGTAGATGCCCAGCGGAATCGCCGTGGCCAGCAGCGGCGCCACCTTCGCCAGTCCGGTCCAGACGTCGTTCGAGAACACCGGCAGGTGCAACCCGAAATGCTCGAACGACTTGCCGAGCGCGGCCGGTTGCATGTAATCGCTCCAGCCGGCGAGCGAGACGACCCAGCCGATGATCGAGCCGACGATCACCGCGACGAGCCCGCCGGGCAGTCCGCCCGGCAGCCGCACGTTCGCCGTCCACGCCACCAGCACGATCGCAAAGCAGGCCAGCCCGATCCACGGTGTTTCCCACATCTGGAACGCCGGTCGCATCGAGATGAAGGCGATCGAGATGCCGGCCAGCGTGCCCAGCATCGCGGCCCGCGGCGTCATGGCGCGCAGCTGCGGTCCGACGAAGGCGCCGAGCAGCACGATGACGCCGATGATGAAGCACCACGCGAGGCCGGCGTACCAGGCGAGCATCGGGTCCTTGGTCTCCAGGTACACCGGCAGCATGACCAGGAACACGACGATGAACATGTGCGGCACGCTGGGGCCGTACGGCATCGCGGTGACGTCGCTGCGGCCCTCGGCCTTGCCGAGCTGCCACGCGAGATAGGCGTAGAACAGGTTGCCGAGCGGCAGCGCGATTCCCAGCGCCGGCAGGATGCGGCCGAACACGGTATCGGCGGGCAGTTGCACGACCCCCAGGCATAGCCCGGTCAGGACGATCACATTGAGCAGTACGTTGGTGAACAGGCCGAAGAAGCCGTTCCAGTCGCCGGCGACCCAAAGGCGGGCCGCGCCGGCATTGGCGTTAGCACTCATGTTGTCTCCTCGTTGTTGGTATCGGGAGCCGACGCGCGCTGTCTGTTTGACGCGCGGCCAGCGCCGTCGGCACATCGCCAAGCCTGCCGTGACGCTGCGGGCGATTCTGCCCGCCCTGGCGCGCATGCGGTTTAGGGTTGTCCCCGCAGCAGGGTCATTCGCGGCCGATGCGGGCCACGCGATGCACCATCATCGCGATTGCTGCGCTGCGGTATAGGCGCGCCAGCCGCCGAACTCGGTGATCTCGCGCTGGCCCTCGCACAGGAAGGGTTCGCCAAGAACACCGAGGACGATCGAGCCGTCCTTCAGCACCACCTTGCCGATCGCAAGGCCAGGCGGCTCGTTCTGCAGGATCGATGCGAGGCCGGCCAGCGGAACGGCCCACAGCTCGAGCGCCACGCGCGTGCCCATGCCCGGCGTGCGTTGCATCGCTGGATGGCGATCGCCGATCGTCCAGATGCGGTAGCACGCGTCGGTCTCGTCTTCGCGCACGAAGGTGGCGCCGACGGCGAGCATGTTCGGGTTGAGTTCGAGCCCGCGCATCAGCGTGCCGTTGACCGCCAGCAAGGTCGTCTCCATCGAACTCAGCCCTCGATCCAGGTGCCGGTCTCGCCGCGCAAGGCGCGTTCGATGTTCTCGGCATTGGTGATCACGCCGCGCCCGCCGGGGCGGCCCTTGACGAACTTGAGCAGCGCCTCGATCTTCGGGCCCATGCTGCCCGCGCCGAAATGCCCCTCGGCCGCGTAGGCCTCGGCCTGCGCGATGGTGATCCGGTCGAGCCAGACCTGGTCGGGTTTGCCGAAGCGGATCGCCACGCGCGGCACGCCGGTCGGGATCATCAGCAGGTCGGCCTTCATCTCGATCGCCAGCAGCGCCGAGGCGCGGTCCTTGTCGATCACGGCCTCCAGGCCGCGCAGCTCGCCGTCAGCGAGTTGTTCCACCGCGATACCGCCGCCGCCGCAGGCGATGATCATCACGCCTTCGCGCGCAAGGCGTTCGATGATCGGCGCCTCGATCACGCGCACCGGCTGCGGCGATGCGATCGAGCGCCGCCAACCGCGGTCGCCGTCGCGCATCACGGTCCAACCGAGCTCGGTGGCCAGGTGTTGCGCCACCTCGTCCGACATGAAGGAGCCGATCGGCTTGTCGGGCTTCGCAAACGCCGGATCGCTGCGGTCGACCAGCGTCTGCGTGACCAGCGTCACCGTCGGCACGCGGATCCCGCGGCGCAACAGCGCATTGCCGAGCGCATTCTGGAACATGAAGCCGATCGCGCCTTGGGTGTCGCCGACCGCGTACTGCACCGGCACGGTGGGCACCTGGCCGTCGGCGATCTCCGAGCGCCGCAGGATGAAGCCGACCTGAGGGCCGTTGCCATGCGTCAGCACCACGTTCCAGCCCGCGCTGATCATCGTCGCCACGTGCGTGGCGGTGGCACAGACCGCGTCGTACTGGTCGGCCAGCGCCATGTGCTGGTCGTCGAGGATCAACGCGTTGCCGCCGACGGCGACTACGGCGAGCGGTTTGGTCATGGCCTCCTCCCCTCACCCCGGCCCTCTCCCCGGAGTGCCGGGGCGAGGGAGGGAGACACCCCCTCTCCCGCGTGCGGGAGAGGGCCGGGGTGAGGGCGAAGGCTACGCGCCAGCGCCTTCACCGCCGCGGTGAAGCACGCCATCGGCGCCGTCGTGACCCCGGCTCCGATCTGGCCGACGCCGGCCTCGCGATGCGCGATGCCGCTGTTGATGACCGGTAGCACGCCGCAGTCGACCACCTTGCGCGCGTCGATGCCGGCCGCGGCGGCGGCGAAATCGAGCGCCGGTAGCGTGAACGACGGATTCGCGCCGAGCGTGATCGCGCGCATGCGCAGGCTGTGGTGGATCGCATCGGTCGGCGTGCCGCCGACGAACTTGACGATCGCCGGTGCCGCGGCCATCGCGAAGCCGCCGACGCCGGCGGTCTCGGTGATCGCGGAGTCCCCGAGGTCGGCGGCGGCGTCGGCGATCGAGTAGCCGGGGAAGTACAGTCCATTGACCGGATTGGCGGGCGCTTCGAACCAGGTGTCGCCGGTGCCCGAAAGGCGCACGCCGAAGTTGACGCCGTTGCGCGCCATCGCCGTCACCATCGAACTACCGGCTACGCCGGCAGCGGCGTCGCACATGGCCTTGCACGCGGCCATCGACAGGTTGAGGAAGAAGTGGTCGTTGCCGGCGATGAACTGGATCGTTGCCGTGGCGTCGGCGCGCGCCACGTCGGCCTCGATCAGCGCCGGCGCGATGCGCTTGATGAACAGCGCCGTGGCGGCGGCGTTGCGGTTGTGGACTTCGTCGCCCATGTTGAGCGCCTGCGCCATCAAGGGCTTCAGCTCGATCGCGCCGGTGCGCGCCAGCACGGCGCGCAGTGTCGGCGCGACGACGGCGGCCATCATGCGCAGGCGGGTGATGACCTCGGGACCGTTCGCGCCGAAGCGCAGCACCTTGCCGAGCCCTTCGTTGAAGTTGCAGTACGCGCGATTGCCCGCGGCGCGGTTCTCGACGACGAAGACCGGCATCGACGGGCTGATGATCCCGGCCATCGGGCCGACCGCCCCCTGGTGGTGGCAGGGCTCGAGTTCGACATGGCCGCGTGCGACCAGGCGCAGCGCGGCGTCGACCGAATCGGCCCAGCCTTCGAGCACCACGGCACCCAGCACCGCTCCGCGCATCGGCCCGCACATCGCCGGCCATTCGATCGGCGGCCCCGCATGGACGATCAGCCGGCGCTTGCCCGCCATGCCCGGCAGCACGTCGCGCGCGGTGGCGACGCCGGTCAGCACCGGGTTGGCTTCGATGAAACGCGCCAGTGCCGTGGCGTTGGCCGCTTCGACCGCCGGGTGGTTCAACACCTCGGCCAGCGCCCAGGCGCCATCGCGATCGCCCTGCGCCGGCGGTTGCCAGTCCAATGCGACGCACTGGCCACCGGCGGCGACGACGTTGTCGGCGAAGCCCTTGAGGCCGACATTGATCACCGTCAGCGATTCCTTGAACAGTGTCGTCGCGGGCATCGTGGTTTCCTAGGCGCGGTGTGCGGCCAGATGCGCGGCGAGCAGGGCCGCCTCGACATTGCTGCCGACGATCACGGCGCCGACGGCCTCCAACTGCCGCATCTGTTCTGCCTTGTCCTGCGGGTCCTCGTCGGTGCCGCAGACATGGCCGATCATTGCGATGGTGCGGCCGTGTGCACGCGCCTCGCGCTGGGCGTCGGCGAGCGCCTGGGCGAGCCCGCCGGCGGGATTCTCGTGCGAGCCGAAGCCGAGCACCACGTCGAACAGGATCGCCGCGGTCTGCGGGTCGGCGCCCTGAGCGCGAACCGCCGCGTCGCGCAGCGACGGGTCGATCATCGGATGCGGTCGCCCGCGCGTGTAGTCGTCGTCGCCGAGGTCGAGGAAGACATGGCCGTCGTAGCGGCCGTCGAACGCCGACGCGCCATTGGCCGGCGCGTTCGAGCGGCAGGGCAGGCCCTGCGCGATGAAGACGAGTTGCGCCTCGTAGCAGAAGGTGCCGCCGGTGAAAAGGGCGCGTACCGCCTTCTGCGTCGACGCCATCGCGGCGGCCTGCTTGTCGACGGTTGCGAGCGCGGCTGCCGACGGCGCTGTCAGGGCCACCGGCGGCGCCTCGCCGCGGGCGAGCGCCACGGCCACGTCGGCGGCGTGGCGCAGCGACGTGGCCGCGACGAGGCCGGCGGGCAGGCGTTGCGGCGTGGCGCCGAGAAAATGCACCACGACGGGTTTGCCGGCCGCGCCGGCGGCATCCTCGATCTGGCGCGCGATGGCGGGCGACGGCGGCTTGGAGATCAGCACGATCACGCGTGTCCGGCTGTCGGCGGCGAGAGCGGCCAGCCCCTGCAGCATCGTGATGCCGCCGATCTCCTCCTTCAGGTCGCGGCCGCCGGTGCCGAGCGCCTGCGAGATGCCGCCGCCCAGGTTGTGGATGCGGCAGGTGACTTCCTGCAGCCCGGTGCCCGAGGCGGCGACGAGGCCGATGTCGCCGCGCCGCACCACGTTGGCGAAGCCGAGCGGCACGCCGTTGACGATCGCCGTGCCGCAATCGGGCCCCATGACCAGCAGGTTCTTCGCGCGTGCGAAGGTCTTGATCGCGCGCTCCTCGGCGACCGGCACGTTGTCGGAGAACAGCATCACATGCAGGCCGAGCGACAGGGCCTTCATCGCCTCGGCCGCGGCGTAGTCGCCGGGCACCGAGATCAAGGCGAGGTCGGCGTCGGGGGCGCGCTCGACGCCGATCGCCAGGCTCGTCAGCGGCAGAGAGAACGCCGCGCCGCCGCCGTCGCCCGTGGCGCCCGCCGATTGCAGCAGTTCGTCGGCGGCCGCGATCGCCTCGTCGCAGGACAGCGCGTCGCCGCGCACGACGACCAGCAGGTCGGAAGGCGAGGCCGGCGCGTCGACGACGAGGTCGGCGTCGACCAGCTGCGCGAGGTTCGCCGGCGTGGCCATCAGGCACGAGGCCTGCGCGACGCCGTCGCGCTCGCGCAGCTTCGCGCCGAGCTGCATCAGCGTCACCGAATCCTTGTACAGGTTCGCGAAGACCTTGAAGCGCGTGGTTGCCATGATCAGGCACTCGCCGCTGTCGGGCTTGCCGGCAACCACGCGGCCAGCCCGGCCAGCAAACCGCTCACCGTGTCGGCGCCCGACGTCGCGCCGATGTCGAGGGCACGCCGCAAGGCTGCGACGACGGCGTCCGCGCGTGGTTCGCCGAGCAACGCGTTGCGCAGCGCGACGAGCGGCTCGTTGTAGTGACCGCCCGCGGCGAGGCGCAGGAAGTGCGCGGCGATCGGCGTCGTGCGCTGCAGGCGGGCGATGACGGCCGCGGCGAGCACCGCGCGAAACCGTTGGCGCCGCTCGTCGCCCAGCGCGAGCGCGTCGAGCCCGGCCAACATGCCGACCAGGAAATCGTCGCCGGCCGGCGTCAGGCCCTCACCCCAGCCGACCAGCCGATCGACCTCTCGCGCGGCCGCGGCGCCGTCGAGCGCACGGCACGCAATTCGAAGCGCTGCCACCACCGGCGCGGCGCGACCGTCGATCACGCTCGAGCGCGTGCGGCGTTGCCGCGCGAGGTGTAGGCCGGCCGCGCGCAGATGTTCGTCGATCCGAGCAGGCGCGAGCATGGGGCCCGGTTCGTCGGGCCGCCAGACGATTGCGCCAGTCCAATGAAGCAAGGCGCGGCCTGTGCGCGCGACGCCGTCGCGGCAGACGACGCGCTCGCCGGCGTCGAACAGGTCGCGCAGGTCGCGCACAGTGCGATCGGCAAGGCACAACGTGGTCGCTCCGTTGCCGGCGCGCGGCACGCAGACAGTCAGCAGCATGTCGCCCACCGCAATGTTGCAGGCCTGCGCAAAGACGCTGTGCACGCGGCCGATGAAATCCGCTTGCGGCACCAGGTAGCCGGCTGTCTCGACGACGAGCGCTGCGCAGGACATGTCGGCGTACCGGCTTGGCAGCGCCTGGCCCACGCGCGGCAGATTTCGCGGCGCGATGGACAGCGCTGACGGTATCTGCATGCTTGCGTCGTGGGTCGTCAACGTTGGGTTGGGCAGGCGAGGGCGCACCGTAGCACAGTGCCTGACGCCGGTCAAAACGGGATCACCCGAGCCACGCGTCCAGCCATTGGCACGCGCGCGACCGCGAGCGCGCGACTGCCGGTCGCTGGAATAGACTCTGTACCTTCGACGCTCGAGGGGGCCGACCATGCACATTGAGCCAGGAGTTGTGGCCACGGCCGAGATTTCGGCAGCGAACGTTGCGGCGCTGGGCGTGGTCGGTGTCGCGGCGCTGGCGCTGCTGCACCGGCCGCGGCTCCTGCTGCGCGGCCACCGTTGGGCCGGATCGCTGTCCGACAGCCGCTGCGCGGCGTCGCTGCGCTGAGCCGCGACAATGAGCGCGCACGACCACGACCACAGCGAGCTCTCGCCGATGGAGTTGCGCGTGCGCGCGCTCGAGACGGTGCTGAGCCAGAAGGGCTACATCGACCCGGTCGCGCTCGATGTGCTGGTCGACACCTACCAGACGCGCATCGGACCGCGCAACGGCGCGCGCGTCGTGGCGCGTGCCTGGGTCGATGCCGGCTACCGTGGCTGGCTGCGCCGCGACGCGACGGCGGCGATCGCCTCGCTCGGCTACAGCGGCCGCCAGGGCGAGCACATGGTCGCGGTGGAGAACACGCCCGCGCGCCACAACATGGTGGTGTGCACGCTGTGCAGCTGCTACCCATGGCCGGTGCTGGGCTTGCCGCCCACCTGGTACAAGAGCGCGCCCTATCGTTCGCGCGCGGTGCGCGACCCGCGCGGCGTGCTGGCCGACTTCGGCGTCGCGCTGCCCGAGTCCACCGAGATCCGGGTCTGGGATTCAACGGCCGAGGTGCGCTACCTGGTGATCCCGATGCGGCCGGCGGGCACCGAAGGCCTCGAAGAGGCCGCGCTCGCGGCGCTGGTGACGCGCGACTCGATGATCGGCACCGGCCTGCCGCTGGCGCCGCCGCCGAGGGCGCGATGAGTACGGCGCCGGGCCGCCCCAAGCCGTGCGAAGCCGGCACCGTACGCCGTACCGGGGGCCGACCGTGACGTATCGGTCGCACGCCGACCTCGGCGGTCGGCCCGGGTTCGGCCGCGTGACGCCCGAGCCCGAGGGCGAGCTGTTCCATGCAGCATGGGAGCCACGTGTGCTCGCGATGACGTTGGCGATGGGCGCCACCGGTTCCTGGAACATCGACATGAGCCGCGCGGCGCGCGAGACGCTGCCCGACTATGCGCGGCTCGGCTATTACGAGATCTGGTTCGCCGCGCTGCAGCGGCAACTCGCCGAGTGCCATCTCGTCGAGCCCGACGAAGCGGCCGCCGGACGAATGCTGCATGCGGCGCCGCCGGTGGCGCGCAAGCTGATGGCCGCCGACGTCGCGGCCGTGCTGGCGAAGGGATCGCCGACCGAGCGGCCGGCCCTCAGGCAGGCACGCTTCAAGCTCGGCCAGGCGGTGCGCATGTTCGCGGGCGTCGTGCCGCACCACACGCGGCTGCCGGGCTACGTGCGCGGCAAGTGCGGCGTGATTGCACGCGTGCACGGCGCGCATGTGTTTGCCGACGCGCATGCCAGCGGTCGCGGCGAGCAGCCGCATTGGCTCTACACCGTGGTGTTCGATGGCGCCGAGCTGTGGGGCGACACGCGGTCGCAGCGGCTGAAGGTCTCGGTCGACGCCTGGGAACCGTATATGGTGGCGGCCTGAGCGACGTGAATACCACGTCCGTTGATCCCGGCAGCGGCGACGCGCCGGTGTTTCGCGAACCCTGGGAGGCACACGCCTTCGCGATGGTCGTCGAGTTGCACGGGCGGGGTCTCTTCACCTGGCGCGAATGGGCCGACGCGCTGGCCGCGCAGATCGCTGCTGCACAGGCAGCCGGCGACGCCGACCGTGGCGACACCTATTACCACCACTGGCTGGCGGCGCTCGAATCGCTGGTGGCGGCCAAGGGCGCGAGCACGGCCGACGAACTGGCTCGCACGGCTCGGGCCTGGGACCATGCCGCCGATCGCACGCCGCATGGGCGGCCGATCGAATTGCGGCCGGAGGACTATCGGCTCTGATCCCGATGCGAGGAGACCACCTCCCGGCCTGGCCGGCGGCGTGCTGTCGTACGGCGCCGATGTGGCCGAGCGACTCAGGCAGCAGGCGCGATCTGCCGCCAAATTGACTCGTGGTGCCAAACCTTTGGAACTGCAAATCGACCAGGCGACGCGGTTCGAGTTCGTCGTGAACTTGACGGCCGCACGTGCGTTTGGGATCACGATCCCGCAAGCGGTGCTGTTATGGGCCGATAAGGTGATTCCATGAATTCCACTTGCCATGCGTAGGGTTGAGTCACCTGCTCACGCTGCGGTCAGGCGCGTCCAGAACTCGCGCGGCGAAATGATCGGCATGTTTGCCGCGCGCCGCAATCCGAGCAGCGCCTTGTCGCCAGTCACGAAGACCTCGGCCGACGCGGCGACGGCGCAAGCGACGACCCACTCGTCATCGGGGTCGCTGATGCCCAAAGCAATCGGCGCTTTGGCTGCCGGTGCTTGCGCAAAACGGCGCAATACCCGAAGCACTTCATTGCGTGCTGGCGCGGGCATGCGCAGTTTGGTGCCGAGGATTCTGCGCACTTCGACCAGTACGGGCGCGCCGATCAGCAACTCGTGATCGGTGGCGGCCAGGCGAAAGACGTCGGCGCACAGCCCGCGCGTGGCGAAGGCCGCGATCAGCACATTGGTGTCGAGGAAGACCTTCAAGAGACGGCGTCAAACACATCCTCGTCGGTGAGCCAGCCGGCGCGTTCCGCGAAGGGCCGGGTCTTGCGCCGTGCGCTGGAAAATTCGATCAGCGCAAGCTGGCGCTCGAGCGCTTCACGTACGAGGTCGCTGCGGGTCCGGCCGGTGGCGGCGGACAGGCGTGACAGACGCGTTTGCAGGGTTTCTTCGAGCCTGATGGTGACGGTTGCGGGCATGTCGGATTCCCGAAGGGTTCTTGTAAGACAGTGTAGCACGGGACGATCGATTGACCGTTGCCGCTCACACCGTTCGATGCAACTCGAGGTGATCCAGTGATCGTACGGCGACACCTCAACAGGGCTGAAGCGCTCGGGCGATGCTGCGCGTCGCTTGCCAGTCAAGCCGACGAAGGCCTTATGGGCGGGCGCAACCTAACGGCGGCACACAACGCGAGCGGGCCAGAGAATGCGGCGCTGTCGTTCCAGTTCGATCACCCGGATTTCTAGACCAACGAGCGCAGCTCCCTCAGCAGCACCGACAGCATCGCCATGTCGAGCGCCGGCGTCGGTCGCAGGTCGGCCAGCAGTTGGCGGCAGCGCGTGAGCTTGAACTCGCGCTGCGCCTCCCAGGCGGCGATCAGGGCCGGCGGCTCGGCGGTTGTCGCGCCGCTGCGCAGCACCGAGCGCGCCAGTTCGCGTGCCAGCGACGACAGGTCGTCGCGCATCGCCACGCGCGCCAGCGTTTGCCAATGGCTGTCGGCCGGCAGCGTGGCGATCTGGTGCGACAGCCAGCCGAGGTCGAGCCGGCCGCCGACGCCGAAGTAGACCCCGGCGACGTTTTCGACCGCTGCGCCCGCCTCTGCGCCGACCTCGACGATGTCGAACCCCGCGACCTGTGCCTCGAGCCGCGCCACGCGCTGCGCCAGCGCCTCGGGCACGCCGAGGGCACACAGGCGCGCCGCCTCGGCGTCGAGCGCCGCGCGCTCCTGCGGTGTCAGCCAGCGATCGAGGCCGGCACCGACCTGCGCGACGCCGGGGGCGAAGCGGCGGATCGTCGCGTCCAGATTGCGAAGCGCCTCGCGCTGGTGCAGCAGCCAGACCGTGCCGCGCTCGATCATGCGCACGCTGGCGAGCACGATCCCGGTCTGCGTGCCCGCTTCGACCTGCGCATCGAGCGCCTCGTTGGCCTGCCACAGCGGAATCAGGTCGAACACCTGCCGGGTGCCGATGTAGGCGCGCACGATGTCGGGCGGTGCGGCGCCGGTTTCCTCGTGCAGGCGGTGCACGAAGGTCGGGCCGACGCGGTTGACCATGCTGTTGACGACATGCGTGGCGATGATCTCGCGCCGCAGCGGGTGGCGCTTGATCTGCGCCGGGAAGCGCTCGCACAGCCGCCGCGGGAAGTAGCGCTCGAGCGTGGTCGCGATGTATGGATCCTCGGGCACGTCGGAGGCGAGCACCTGGTCGTACAACTCCATCTTGTTATAGGCCAGCAGCACCGCCAGCTCGGGCGCCGTGAGGCCGACGTCGGCCTGCCGGCGCTCGGCCAGCACATCGTCGCTGGGCAGGAACTCGATGTCCCGGTTCAGGCGGCCGATCGCTGACAGGTGCCTCAGGTAGCGGCCCTGCTCGTCGAGCAGCGCGGTGCCGCGCGCGCGCGTGACCGCGAGCACCTGGTTCTGGAACATGTTGTCGCGCAGCACCAGCGCGGCGACCTCGTCGGTCATCTCGACCAGCAGTTTGTCGCGCTGCTTCGGCGTCAGCTCACCCTCGGCGATCACGCCGTTGAGCGCGATCTTGATGTTGACTTCATGGTCCGAGCAGTCCACGCCGCCCGAGTTGTCGATCGCGTCGGTGTTGATCAGCCCGCCGCGCAACGCGTATTCGATGCGCCCGCGCTGCGTGCAGCCCAGGTTGCCGCCCTCGGCCACGACCTTGCAGCGCAGCTGCGCGCCGTTGACGCGGATTGCGTCGTTGGCCCGGTCGCCGCACTCGCTGTGACTCTCGGTGCTCGCCTTGACGTAGGTGCCGATGCCGCCGTTGTAGAACAGGTCGGCGTTCGCCAGCAGAATCGCGTGCATCAGCTCGTTCGGCGTCATCGCGTCGGCATCGCCGGCGATGCCGAGCGCCGCGCGTGCCTGCGCGGAGACCGGGATCGACTTCGCGCTGCGCGGCCAGACGCCGCCGCCGACCGAGATCTTCGTCGCGTCGTAGTCGGCCCACGACGAGCGCGCCAGCGCGAACAGGCGTTCGCGCTCGGCGAAACTCGCCGCTGGGTCGGGGGCCGGGTCGATGAAGATGTGGCGGTGGTCGAACGCGGCGACGAGGCGGATGTGGCGCGACAGCAGCATGCCGTTGCCGAACACGTCGCCGCTCATGTCGCCGACGCCGACCACCGTGAAGTCGCGGGTCTGCGTGTCGTGGCCGAGACTGCGGAAATGGCGCTTCACGCTCTCCCAGGCGCCGCGCGCGGTGATCGCCATCTTCTTGTGGTCGTAGCCGGCCGAGCCGCCGGATGCGAACGCGTCGCCGAGCCAGAAACCGTACTCGGCGGCGATGCCGTTGGCGAAGTCGGAGAAGGTCGCCGTGCCCTTGTCGGCGGCCACCACCAGGTAAGGGTCGTCGCCGTCGTGGCGGACGACGTCCGGCGGCGGCACGACGCGGTCGCCGACCAGGTTGTCGGTCAGGTCGAGCAGGCCGCGCAGGTAGGCCTGGTAGCACGCCACGCCTTCCTTCATCAGCGCGTCGCGTTCGCCGCCCGTGGGCGGCCGCTTCAGCACGAAGCCGCCCTTGGAACCGACCGGCACGATGACCGCGTTCTTGACCTGCTGCGCCTTCACCAGGCCCAGCACCTCGGTGCGATAGTCCTCCATGCGGTCGGACCAGCGCAGGCCGCCGCGCGCGACCTTGCCGCCGCGCAGATGCACGCCCTCGACGCGCGGCGAGTAGACGAAGATCTCGAACATCGGCCGCGGCTCGGGCAGGCCCGGAACCTTGGCCGGGTCGAGCTTGAACGACAGCACCGGCTTGCAGCCGCCGTCGGCCGCGCGCTGGTAGAAGTTGGTGCGCAGCGTGGCCTCGATCAGCGCCATGTACTGGCGCAGGATGCGGTCCTCGTCGAGGTTGGACACGTCGTCCAGCGCCGCCGTGATGCGCGCGGCGATGCGCTCCTGCGCAGTGTCGCGGTCTTCGGCGAGCGCCGGGTCGAAGCGGGCGCGGAACAACGCCACCAGGTCGGCGGCGATCGGTGCGTGCGAGGCCAGCGCCTGCTCGATGTAGGACTGGCTGAACGTGAAGGTGGCCTGCTTCATGTGGCGTGCATAGGCGCGCAGCACGTTGACGCCGCGCCAGTCGAGCCTGGCGAGCAGCACCAGGCGGTTGAAGTCGTCGTTCTCGTTGTCGCCGCGCCAGGTGCGCAGGAACGCCTCCTGGAAGCGCACGCGCAGATGCTCGACGTCGATCTCCGCGTCGCCGGGCACGCTCATGCCGAAGTCGTCGATCCAGAGTTCCGCGCCCGCGTCGCCCGCGCCGGTACGCCGCACCTCGTAGGGCCGTTCCTCGAGCACGCGCACGCCCATGTGCTCGAGCATCGGCAGGCTCTGCGAAAGCGGCGCCAGCTCGCCGGCGCGCAACAGCTTGAAGCGCAGTCGCCCGGGTGGCGCCTCGAGCGGCACGTACAGGCTCAGCGCCAGCGCGTCGGGGCCGGTCAGCGACTCCATCAGCTCGATGTCGCTCACCGCGACGCGCGGCGCATGGTCGTCGCGATAGCCGGCCGCGAAGCCCGCGGCGTAGCGCCCGTACAGCATGTTGCCGCGCTCTTCGCCGCACGCCTCGAGCAGCGCGTCGCGCAACTCGTCCTCCCAGCGACGGGCGACGCGCACCAGCCGCTGTTCGAGTTCGCGCACGTCGACCTGCGGCGTGGCGCCGCTGCGGGTGCGCACGACGATCAGCACGCGTGCCAGCGGCGAGTCGGAGAACTGCACCGAGAAGTCCGACGACACGCCGTCCAGCGCATCGGTCAGCAGCTTCTGGATGCGCGCGCGCAGGTCGGTGTTGTAGTTCTCGCGCGGCACGTACAGCAGGCACGAGAACGAACGGCCGAAGGCATCGCGGCGCAGGAACAGCCGCGTGCGCTGCCGCTCGCCCAGGCGCAGGATGCCCACCGCCGTGGCGTACAGCTCGCCGGCCTCGATCTGGAACAGTTCGTCGCGCGGATACTGCTCGAGGATCGTGGCCAGCGCCTTGGCGGTGTGGCTGCCGGGCAGCAGGCCGGCGCGCTCGATCACCGCGCTCACCTTGCGCCGCAGCAGCGGGATCTCCGACGGATTGGCGTGATAGGCGATCGAGGTGTACAGGCCGACGAAGCGCCGCTCGCCGATCACGCGGCCCCGCGCGCCGAAGCGCTTGACGCCCACGTAGTCGAGGTAGCTGGGCCGGTGCACGGTGGCGCGTGCGTTGCCCTTGGTGATCAGCAGTGCGCGCGGCGCCCGAGCCTTCGAGCGCGCCTCGGCCGACAGCGCGGCGAACGAGGCGGAGGCGGCCGCCGTGTCGGAGCCGGCGCGCAGGATGCCGAGCCCCGAGCCGGGCACCACGCGCAGCGTGTCGACGCCGCCTTCCTCGACGAGGTCGTAGTCGCGCTGGCCGAGCAGCGTGAAGTTGCCGGCGGCCAGCCAGTGCAGGAACGCCAGGTCCTCGGCCAGATCGTCGGCGGGCAGATGCTGCGCGCTTCGCTGCAGCAGCGCCGCCGTGTCGACGACGGCCTGTCGCATCGGCTTCCAGTCCGCGACCGCCACGCGCACGTCGGTCAGGATGCGCAGCAGCCCGTCGTTCAGCGCGGCCAGTCGCGCCGCGTCGGTGCGCCGGTCGACCTCGACATGGATCAGCGACTCGAAGCGGCCCTCGGGTTCGTCGCGATGGCGCGCCAGCCCGACCAGCCGGTGCTCGCCGTCGCGCCGCACCTTCATCACCGGATGCACGATCAGGTGCATCGTCAGGCCCTGGCGGTTGACCTCCATGGTGATCGAATCGACCAGGAACGGCATGTCGTCGTTGACGATCTCGACCACGGTGTGCGTGGACTGCCAGCCGTGCTCGTCGAGCCGCGGGTTGTACACGCGCAGCTTGGGCGCTCCGCCGGCGAAGCTGCGCGCGAACTGCCAGTGCGAGAGCACGGCGCCGTACAGGTCGGCCGGCGCGCGCTCGGCCAGATCCTCGGGCGCCGCCTGGCCGTAGTACTGGCGCGTGAATTCGGCGGCTTCGGCCGCCTGCTCGTGCGGCAGCCTGGCGAGCACCCACTCGACGAGCTGGCCGATGAGGGTGCTCGACCGCACCTGCTCGGCGTCACCCTCGTACGATTTGTCCTTTGCATCCATGGGGATCTCCAGCGGTGATGCTCGGTCGGCCGGTGCGGTCGAGCGCGCCGGCGCAAGGCTTCTTCCCGGTTCGCAGTATCGGCCATCGGGGTTCCGCGCAGCGATATCACTCGATTGACACGCCGCCCGGCCGGGCTAGCATCGATACCTTCGTTCACTGGAGCATGCGCGCGATGATTCACTTCGTATTGCACGACGCCAGGGACACCGTGGCGGTCGTCGTGGTGGAGGGCGTCAAGGCCGGCATGGCGCTGAACGGCTGGATCATGGACGAGGACAAGATGATCGGCCTGCAGGCCAGGCAGGACATCCCGATCGGCCACAAGGTCGCGCTGACGGACATGAGTCCCGGCGACACGGTGATCAAGTACGGCATCGACATGGGCCGCGTGGTGGCGCCGATCGCGGCCGGCCAGCACGCCCATGTGCACAACATCAAGACGAAACGGTGGTGATCGAAATGCCCGTCGTCACCCAGGACACCAGCTTCCTCGGCTACCGCCGCGAGAACGGCCGCGTCGGCGTGCGCAACCACGTCATCGTGCTGCCGCTCGACGACCTGTCGAACGCCGCGGCCGAGGCGGTGGCACACAACATCAAGGGCGCGCTGGCGATTCCGCATCCCTACGGGCGGCTTCAGTTCGGCGCCGACCTGGAGCTGCACTTCCGCACGTTGATCGGCGCCGGCTGCAACCCCAACGTCGCAGCGGTGGTCGTGATCGGCATCGAGGACGGCTGGACGCAGAAGGTGGTCGAGGGCATCAAGGCCACGGGCAAGCCGGTGGTCGGCTTCGGTATCGAGCTGCACGGCGACCACGACACCATCATGCGGGCCAGCAAGGCGGCGCGTGAGTACGTGCAGTGGGCCAGCGAGAAGCAGCGCGAGCGCTGCGGCATCGCCGAGCTCTGGGTCTCGACCAAGTGCGGCGAGAGCGACACCACCAGCGGCTGCGGCGCCAACCCGACCGTCGGCAACGCCTTCGACAAGCTGCACGCGCTAGGCAATACGCTGTGTTTCGGCGAGACGACCGAACTCACCGGCGGCGAGCAGATCGTCGCCGCGCGCTGCGCCAACGACGCCGTGCGCGAGCGCTTCATGTTCATGTTCAACCGCTATCAGGCGGTGATCGAGCGCCACAAGACGAGCGACCTGTCGGACAGCCAGCCGACCAAGGGCAACATCGCCGGCGGCTTGACGACGATCGAGGAGAAGGCGCTCGGCAACATCCAGAAGATCGGCAAGACCTGCAGCGTCGATGGCGTGATCGACAAGGCCGAGGTGCCCACGCACCCGGGGCTGTGGTTCATGGATTCGTCGTCGGCCGCGGCCGAGATGGTGACGCTGTGCGCGGCCTCGGGCTTTGCCGTGCATTTCTTCCCCACCGGCCAGGGCAACGTGATCGGCAACCCGATCGTGCCGGTGATCAAGGTCTGCGCCAACCCGCGCACGGTGCGCACGATGAGCGAACACATCGACGTCGACACCGCGGGCCTGCTGCAGCGCGAGATCACGCTCGACCAGGCCGGCGACCGGCTGCTCGAATGCATGCTGCGCACGGCCAACGGGCGCTTGACCGCTGCGGAGGCACTTGGGCACCGGGAGTTCGTCCTGACGCGGCTGTACGAGTCGGCGTGACGCGGTCGATCGAGGGGCGGCGCGATGCTGGCAACATGAAACCAGTCCGGATCGCCTGCGTCGGGCATGCGGCGCTCGACCATGTGTTCGAGGTCGAGCGTTTTCCCACGGTCGCCACCAAGACGCCGGCGCACCGCTACCGTGCCGGCACTGGGGGCATGGCGTTCAACGCCGCGATTGCGGCCGCACGGCTGGGCGCCGCCGTGCGCATGATCGGTCGCGTCGGCGACGAGGCGGGCGTTCAGATGCTGCGCGACCGCCTGCGCCGTGAGGGCATCGAGGACCGGGCACTCGAGAGCGTGCGCGGCGCGATGACTTCGGTCTCCGCGATCGTCGTCGATTCGGCGGGCGAACGCCAGATCTTCAATCACCGCGGCGACGCGATCGCGCGCGCGCATGCACTCGACACGCGCGTGCTGGGCGGCGCCGACGTCGTGCTGGCCGACCCGCGCTGGGTCGAGGGCGCACTGGCGGCGTTGCGCTGGGCGCGCGAGCAGCGTGTGATCTCGGTCTTCGATGCCGACGTGGCGCCGGCCGCCGACCTGCGACGTCTGGTGCCGCTGGCGCAGTGGGCCGTCTTCTCCGAACCGGGGTTGGCGGCCTATGCGGCGCAGTGCGATACCGAGGCCGGCCTGAGCCAGGCGCTGCACGACGGCTGCGAGGTCGCGATGGTGACGCGCGGTGCGCGCAGCGTGGTGTGGATGCGCCGCGGC